>SMER01000067.1_pt1 | contig 22597 bp, 21 predicted proteins | sample 2456411 | NCBI WGS metagenome assembly SMER01 (sample SAMN10132597, study PRJNA489261) | soil metagenome | isolation source: day1 antibiotic-silt loam soil ammended with raw manure from dairy cow... | place: USA | collected 2015-05-01 | reverse complement strand
CAAGGTGTTGGGTAAATGATGGCGATTCAGTGTGTTGATGTGGCGCTGTCATGTGGCTGAGCTATTTTGCTCAATAGTCAATCAGCCTTTGGCGTTGCAATGCGCTGAGCAGTCCGTATCATAGACCGCCAATTTTAAAACCAAGTTGGCTGTAATGTCGTTGACCGGTAGTTTTTCTCAATCTGCTGCATCTGACTCCGCTGTAAATTCATCCTCCCACCGCTTCGGCGATCCAATCGTTCTAATACCTACTTTGTTGCTACCACTGGCGACTCTATGAGTTACGCCATCGCTGTGGGCGGGTCCCAAAGCGGCAATGGCTATGGCCCGTGAGCAAAAGCTACTCTAAGAAAAGCGCCCCTAGCTGATCAGGACTAGGGGCGCTGGCAGCTCGACTGGTAAACAGCCTTGCGCCAGTGTGGCTATGGCGTTGGTGGATGGGTTTAATCCCTTACTTGGCAAAACAGTATTGAGCTGTTTTGCCAGCAGTTGATCAGTTTGCTTCCAGCTGTAGCGCACGCTGGTAGCTTGGGAGGCTTTCAATGTGGGTAATATAACGCTGAATGTGTGGGTATTTATCGCCACATTGCAGCATCTGTAGGGCGCCCTGTACAACAAAACCCAGCATAAAGTCCGCGCCACTGAGACGCTCCTCGACGAGGAATGTTTTGCCGTCTAAGTACGCATTTAAATAAGTGAAAACCTTGTTAAATTCCATGGCGGCGTAGCTGTCGAGAAACTTTAACGTGGTGCCTGCTTTTGTTTCGTAACGGTTAAATACTGTTAATAAGAAAGGCAGCATTGCTGAGCTTTCAGAAAAATGCAGCCATTGCAGGTAATCGCCGTAGGCTGCCGACTCCTCATCTGGAGCTAAATGTGGGGCAAAGCGCTTAATCAATAACTCAACAATTGCTCCCGATTCAGCAATGACCTTGCCATCCAGTTCCATCACAGGGGATTTACCTAGGGGATGAATGGCCTTAAGTGCTGCTGGCGCTAAGTGTGTTTGTGCATCGCGTTGATAATGAATGAGCTCGTATGGTTGCCCAATCTCTTCCAGTAACCAGAGAATACGGATTGAACGTGAAGCGTTGAGGTGATGAAGTTTGATCATGTTGGCTGTTTCCTTGTGTGGCACGCAGGTTTTTTGTATGCATGAGTGCTGGTCGAGCGCAGTGCCATAAGTTGCGGTCACTGAGGTGCGTGTAGCAAGCATTGTATGTTCTAAAAATGCGACCAGTCTATTATTTATTTTCCGTGGTAAAATTAGGGTTGGCTGGTTAAGTACAATCTTGAGTCGCTATAGCCTGAGCAGCATTGATTGCGGTGGGTTAAAACTCAGTTAGCAGGTTTGCGCGAGTTGCCAGCAGACTTGATACAATTGTCTTGAATGATTCGCCTCTTCGAATATCTGCATATAGGTGCCTGATCCTGATGAAACAAAATTACGCTGATACACGCCAACAGTTACTTGATACGGGCCATCGTATGATGGTGGTAAAAGGTTTCACTGGTGTTGGTCTAAATGAAATTTTGCAGGTTGCTGGTGTGCCTAAGGGTTCGTTTTACCATTACTTTAAATCTAAAGAGCAGTATGGGCAGTCCTTGCTAGAAGAGTATTTTGAAAATTATCTAGCAGATATGGAGCAACGTTTCACCGCAGCACAGATGAGTGCGCGGGAACAGCTCATGGGCTACTGGCAGAACTGGCTAAATAACTATTGTGAGCCGGGTGATGCGCAAACCTGTTTAGCGGTTAAGTTAAGCGCAGAGGTTGCAGACTTGTCGGAAGCAATGCGTATTACCTTGCGCGACGGCACTGATCAAGTCATTGCACGCTTAATCCGCTGCTTAGAGCAAGGGCAGCAGGATGGCTCGCTACCACCACAGATCAATGCCCAGCAAACTGCTACAGCGCTGTATCAGCTTTGGCTGGGGGCGAGCTTATTGAGTAAGCTGCACCGTAATAACCAACCTTTAGTCAGCGCAATGCTGACTACCGAGGCTATGCTGGCTGGTGCTTAACCGGCGTTGGATGATTTGCTGCATTAGCGTATTAAAACTGCTGGTGCAGAGCTGTTCAACCTGTTGTGCTAATTAGGCAAGATTTTAGTTGGCTTGAACCTGATTGTTAATCAGAACGGGGCTGTAATAATTCTCTAGACGACTGGTCTAATTTTATATATAGTACGCCCATTGCGCCGTAAACTGTAGCAAAAGTCAGAGGCCGTGAGCCTGTGTAGTGCAGGTGGCCCTTGGCTTTTGTTGGCAGCTAAGGCTAACAAACACTCTTTTTTCTAGGCGACTGGTCTATTTTTTAGCGGTTTAACACTGCTGACTAGGTATATATCAGGCGTTTAGTGCCGTAATGGGAAACCCTAAATGAATACAGACAGCTTATTTGAGCCGCTGCAACTTGGCCGCCACACCTTGAATAACCGCGTGGTATTACCGCCTTTGACCCGTTCACGCAGCACCCAGCCGGGTAATATTGCCAATGCGTTGATGGCCACCTATTACCAGCAGCGGGCCGGTGCTGGGCTAATGGTTACTGAGGGCACGCAAATTGAGCCGCGCGGCCAAGGCTATGCTTGGACACCGGGGATTTACAGCCCAGAACAGATTGAAGGCTGGCGTAAAGTAACTGACGCTGTACATGCACAAGGTAATATTATTTTTGCTCAACTGTGGCATGTGGGGCGTGTGTCACATACCTCCTTGCAGCCCGACGGTGCTGCGCCTGTGGCACCTTCAGCAATTGCTGCTAATAATGTCAAAGTGTTTATTGAAACCGGACCCGGTAGCGGTACTCTCGCCGAGCCGTCAATGCCGCGGGCATTAACCACAGCAGAGGTTAAAGAGTTGGTGCAGCTTTATGCACAAGCCGCGCGTAATGCGTTAAGTGCCGGTTTTGACGGTGTTGAGCTGCATTGCGCCAATGGTTATCTGGTCAATCAGTTTATTTCTGAGCACAGCAACCAGCGTGACGATGAGTACGGTGGTTCGCTGCACAATCGATTACGCTTCTTGCGTGAAATCGTTGCCGCTGTTGCTGAGGTGGTGGGCGCAGACCGTTTAGGCGTACGCTTTGCTCCGCTGTTTGCCAGTACCGAAGAAGACCGTGTGTATATGGGGCTGGTAGAAACAGATCCACACAACACTTATATAGAGGCCATTAAGGTGCTGGAGGAGGCGGGTATTGCCTACTTATCCATTGCTGAAGCTGACTGGGATAATGCGCCAGAGTTGTCGGATGACTTTCGTCGAGAAGTAAGACAGACCTTCAGTGGTCGCATTATTTATGCCGGACGTTATACCGTCGAGCGCGGTGTAAAAACCTTGGCTGCAGGGCTTGGTGATCTGATTGCCTTTGGCCGGCCATTTATTGCCAATCCAGACTTACCGCAGCGCATTGCCAATGGCTGGCCGCTCAATCCAGTTGATCCGGCGACCATGTATGGCGGTACGGCAGAGGGTTATACTGATTACCCTGTCTATCAAGCAGAGTAGTCCTGATTGCTCGTTTTGTTACCTGAGCATTGCTGCAGTTCATTGAGTTTGCAGGTGCGTTGGATGCTCAGCTACTGCTGCATATCGGCCCCACAGCTTACGGCTGCTGGGGCTGTTGAGTTTGTGCTCACTCAGCGCTGCGCTCGACCAATGCTGGAAAAACCCGCGCCCACTCTTCAAAACCACCATCCATACTGTACAAATCGCTAAAGTCTTGGCCATGTAAGTAGGCTGCTGCGCTTTGGCTGGAATGGCCGTGATAGCAGATCACAATGGTGGGGGCATCCAAGTCGGCATGGGCAATAAACTCCGCCAGAGATTGGTTATCAAGATGAATAGCTGCGCTGGGGTGACCGTTGGCAAAGCTTTCTGGGTCGCGTATATCGACCATCACGGCGCCATCGGCACAGAGCTGCTGGGCTTGTTGAACATTGATTCGTTGAAAAGCGTGCATGGAATCCTCGTGCAAAATTGGGAGTTACTGAGCTGGCGCGCAGCTGCAGCGCTCGAAGTGTTGGCTGTCAATATTATACAGTGACATTTGCCCACCCCAGACACAGCCAGTATCAAGGGCAATGGTGTTAGGGGCAGGGCAACGGCCTTCCAGTGCCGCCCAATGACCAAATAAAACAGTGTCATGGCGGGATGCGCGCTGTGGGTGACTGAACCAGGGCGCAAAGCCTTTAGGTGCTGAGTCTATGCCTTCTTTGGCTTTAAGTTCTAATTGGCCATCTGGGCTGCAAAAACGCATGCGGGTGAAGTAATTGGTGATCAGTCGCAAACGCTCGATACCTGTTAGCCCGTCGTGCCACATATTTGGCTGATCGCCGTACATACCGTCTAAATAGGTCTGATAAAGGCTGTCATCGCGTAATACCTTGTGCACTTCTGCGGCGCGGGCGAGGGCCTCGGCAATGCTCCACTGTGGGGCAATTCCGGCATGGACCATGCTGATATTACGTTCGGCATCATGGTGCATCAGTGGTAACTGGCGTAACCAGAACAGCAGGTCAGCACAGTCCGGCGCATTCAGCACCTCACGTAAAGTGTCTTTCTTTTTGAGCCGTGCAGTATGGTTCGCGATGGCCAGCAAGTGCAGGTCATGATTGCCCAGTACGCTGATCACAGAGTCGCGCATGGCATACAGAAAACGCAATGTTTCTAAGGATTGCGGGCCGCGGTTGACTAAGTCGCCAACCAGCCATAGTTGGTCTTGGCTGGGGTCAAAATTAACTCTATCGAGTAAGCATTTGAGTGGTGCTAAACAGCCTTGTACATCGCCAACAGCGTATGTCGCCATTAATGTAAAGCTCCTGGTACGGCTAAACCAAAGGGGGCAATGGGTGCTTCAAACTCTTCGCCGTCTTCAGCGCGCATGGTGAAACTGCCCTGCATGCTGCCCACCGCAGTGGTCATCAGAGTACCGCTGCTGTAGCTGAATTCATCGTCAGCATCGATCACAGGCTGCTCGCCAACCACACCAGAGCCGCGGACTTCTTGGGTTTTGCCGTTGCCATCGGTAATGATCCAGTGGCGGCTTAATAGTTGTGCTGAGTGCTCACCGTTGTTACGGATGGTGATGTCATAGGCAAACACATAGCGGTTATCTTCAGGGTGTGAGTGTTCGGCTAAGTAGCGCGTATTCACACTGATACTGATTGTATTGCTCAGATAATTCATAGTGTACTCAAGGTGACTCTGCTGCTTGTAGCGCGGTGAATTGATCAGCTAAACGCACAAAAGCAGCAATATCTAGTTGTTCAGGTCGTAAGCTGCCATCTACTCCAGCCGCGGCGATGGCCTCGGCTGGTAAGACATTTTTCAAGGTGTTGCGCAGGGTTTTACGACGCTGATTAAAGGCTTCGCGGACAATACGATCCAGTGCGCGGGCATCTTGGGCTTGGTGGGGGAGCTCAGTGTGTGGGGTGAGGCGCACAATGGCTGAATCCACTTTAGGTGGCGGGCTAAATGAGCCTGGGCCCACATTAAATAAATGCTCCACTCGGCAATGGTACTGCACCATAATGGATAAGCGTCCCCAGTCACCGCCGCCGGGTTTGGCCGCCATGCGTTCAACCACTTCTTTTTGCAGCATAAAGTGCATGTCGTGGACTAAGTGGGCATTGTCCAGCAGGTGAAAAATAAGTGGAGTGGAAATATTGTAGGGTAGGTTACCCACTACGCGCAGGCTGGCTGGCGCAGGATCAAGGCGGGCAAAATCAAACTTAAGTGCATCGCCCTCGTGCAAAGTGAAGTTCGGCGCAAGGGCAAACTTTACTTTGAGAATGGAAACTAAGTCGAGGTCAATTTCAATGACATCGAGCTTGGCACCGCTGTTGACTAAGCTTTCAGTCAGGGCACCTTGGCCTGGGCCAATTTCTAGTAGGTGTTGCTCTGCGCGAGGCGAAATAGCGCGAATAATGCGATCAATCACGCCAGTATCGTGCAAGAAGTTTTGACCAAAACGCTTACGGGCGCGGTGTTGATAGATCTGGGACATTCGGCTGCTCCAATTGACAAGCGCAATAGTTTAGCAAAAAACCAGCAATGCTTCGCTTTTATCGATTATTGCTGTTGAAAAATAGCGAGGCGTGAGCCGGACATCTGCAGCAGTAACGAAGCCATACTGGTCCAAGCATCACCAATGGTTTGCCCTTTACTCTGCTCGTCAATTAACTGGGCGTCTTTAAGGAGCCGCTGCCACTGTGCGCCAGAAAGACGCTTCAAAGCTCGTGCGAAAAGCGGTTTGCGCGCCGCTGGCCAAACGCGCGATAAGGCACGATCAAGGCTAGTGCCTTGGCTGGTTTGCTGCGACAGGGTAGTAAGCTGGCGAATATCACGGGCTACCGCCCAAAGAATAATCGGCATTTCCACGCCTTCACTGCGCAAGCCAGCTAAAATACGCAGGCTGCGCTCGGTATCACCTTCCAGCGCAGCATCGACTAAGCCAAATACATCATAGCGGGCGCTATCGGCAATACTGGCTTGGATGGTTTCTAGGTCCAGATGCTTACTGTTACTCAGCAGTTTGAGCTTTTCGATTTCTTGCACAGCAGCCAATAAGTTGCCTTCTGTGCGGGCCACAATTAGATCAATAGCCTCTGGGTCCGCGCTTAAACCTTGCTGGGCTAGGCGCTGATTAATCCAGTTGGGTAACTGCTCTATATTGACATTGGCTAACTGAATAAAACCGCAGAGGGCGCTGTCCATTAAGGCTTTGGCCCACTTGCTGCGCAACGTGCTGGCATCAAGGCGTGGCACATTGATCAGTAGTACAGTGTCCTCGGCGGGACGCTCGAGGTACTCCAGCAAAACTTTACTGCCTTGATCACCGGGTTTGCCCGAATTAATCCGCAGTTCCAGTAAGCGTTTTTCAGCAAACAATGACAAGCTGGCATTGGCTTCGCGGATAATATTCCAGTCAAAGCCACGCTCCACATGAAACACTTGGCGCTCGCTGTAATCTGCTTGGCGGCACGCACTGCGAATGCTATCGCTGGCTTCTTGGGCCAGTAATGGCTCGTCGCTGCTCACCAAGTAAATGGGGAGCAGGTTTTTTTTCAGCTGACCAGCAAGCTTTTCAGGATAAATACGCATATGGGCCAAGATTAGGGCTTTATCTGCATAAAGCCCCAAATCATCAAGGGATCAGAATCGGTGATTGCTGTGGCTCTTCAAATTGCTGAGCACGTATTTCAGCTTCGCGAGCTTCTGCTGCAGCGCGTTCTTTACGTTCAGCTTGGCTTTTTAAGCTGTCGAGTTGGGTTGGGGTGATGGCTTGCAAACGCATCATTAATTGCATCACCAATTCGCGGCGCATTTCTTGACGCAGCAGGGCTTCTTCTTGACCTGAACCAGTTACGTTGTTCTGGTTGTAAGCGTAGGAGCGTTGTACGGCAACACTGTCTTGTATCAGCGCAGGCAAGTTACCTGAGCGCAGCTCGTAGTTAAGTGCTGTGGTCAAGGTGTATTCAGCGCTACGGGTGCCAGCAGTGAAACTTGCGGTACGTCTGCTGTCTTCTTCAAGTCCCAAATACAAGGTGAAAGGCGCGCTGCTAGAGATCGCTACTTTATTGTTGATGAGGCTTTGTTTGACATCTTTACTCAGCGGGCTGAGCGCATCACGGGCAGCGAAATTGAGCTCGGTGAGCGCCATTTGTGTACTGCCGGTACCGCGTAAGTGAAAGCCACAAGCGGTCATTAAAAAAGCCAGACCCAGTACAGTTATAGAGCGTTTCAGCATGGTATGTCCTCTATGCATAACCTCGATTTGAGGCTATGCAGGGGTGAGTGAAAATTCACAATGCAATCAATTGGCTACAATATTAACCAACTTATTTGGAACAACAATCACTTTTCGAATGGTTAAACCATCGACAAAGCGTAAGACATTTTCGTTGGCGCGGGCGACTGCTTCAATGTCTTCTCGGCTGGCGCTGGCTGCCACATCAATGTGACCACGCAACTTACCGTTGACCTGCACCACCATACTCAGGGTGTCTTGGACTAAAGCACTGTCATCCGCTTGCGGCCAAGCGGCATCAATTACTGGCTCGCTGTGGCCCAATTGCAGCCACAACTCATGGCAAATATGCGGAGTAATCGGAGCCAGTAGCAGCACCACAGTTTCCATGCCTTCTTGCAGTAGAGCGCGGTCTTGCGCCGTTGCTGTAGGGGCTTTTTCCAGCACATTCATCAAGGTCATCACCTGGGCAATGGCAGTGTTGAATTTCTGGTGTTTGCCCACGTCTTGGCAAGCATGCTTAATGACCGCGTGGATGCTGCGACGGATGTCTTTCTGTGCATCGTTGAGGCTGGCAACGTCTAAAGCTTGCTGCTCTCCAGAATTGACATGCTTATAGGCTAAACGCCAGACCCGCTTCAGAAAGCGGCTGGCACCTTCAATGCCAGAGTCTGACCATTCCAAGCTCATATCCGGTGGCGAGGCAAACATCATAAACAGACGGCAGGTGTCTGCACCGTATTCGTCGATCATGATTTGCGGATCAACACCGTTATTTTTTGACTTCGACATTTTCTCAATGCCGCCAATGATCACGGGTTCGCCGTCAGCAGTGAGCTTAGCCGAGAGCGCTTTGCCTTTGGCGTCATATTCAACTGTTACTTCATCCGGGTTAAACCACTGACGAGCACCATTGGGCAGCATGCGGTAGTAGGTTTCGGCAATGACCATGCCTTGGGTCAGCAAATTGGTGAAAGGCTCGTTGCTATTGACTAAACCTTCATCGCGCATCAGTTTGTGGAAAAAGCGCGCATACAGCAGGTGCAAAATTGCGTGCTCGATACCGCCAATGTATTGATCCACTGGCAACCAGTGATCCGCTGCAGACTTTTCTACCAAGCCTTCATTGTATTGCGGTGATGCGTAGCGTGCGTAGTACCAGGAGGACTCAACAAAGGTGTCCATGGTGTCGGTTTCACGACGGGCATCAGCGCCACAGCTCGGGCATTTGCACTGATAAAACTCAGGCATTTTGTTCAGTGGATTACCTGAGCCGTCGGGGATGACGTTTTCTGGTAGCACCACGGGTAACTGATCTTCAGGCACAGGGACGTCGCCACAGCTTGGGCAATGAATAATCGGGATTGGACAACCCCAGTAGCGCTGACGACTGATACCCCAGTCGCGTAAGCGGAACTGAGTTTTGCGCTCACCATGCTGTTTGGCTTCTAAGTCGGCGACGATGCCATCAAAAGCCTCTTGCACACTTAAACCATCGTATTTACCGCTGTTGACTGCGGTGACATTGTTTTTGTCGGCGTACCAGTCGTTCCAAACCTGTGCATCAAAGCTGTTGTTCGCATCAGTAGAGGCAAACACTTGCTGAATGGGCAGCTGATAGGTATTGGCAAACGCAAAATCACGCTCATCATGGGCGGGAACCGCCATTACTGCGCCTTCGCCGTAGCCCCACAACACATAGTTGGCGACATACACCGGCAGTTTGTCACCGGTTAATGGGTGAATGACAAACTGGCCAGTGGGCAGGCCTTTTTTCTCCATTGTCGCCATATCGGCTTCAGCCACGGAGCCGGCCTTGCACTCAGCAATAAAGGCAGTCAATTCCGGGTTGCTTGCTGCAGCACGTTGCGCCAGAGGGTGCTCGGCTGCCACGGCAACATAGGTTGCGCCCATCAAGGTGTCGGGGCGGGTGGTGTAAACTTTTAACTGGCCAGCGATGCCAACTGAATCCACATCGTAATCAAACAGAATATCGGCACCGAAGCTTTTACCGATCCAGTTACGCTGCATGGTTTTAACTTGCTCAGGCCAGCCGGGCATATCATCAAGGCTGGTCAGCAACTCATCGGCGTACGCGGTGATCTTGAAGTAGTACATGGGGATTTCGCGCTTTTCTACCAACGCATCCGAACGCCAGCCACGACCGTCAATCACTTGCTCGTTAGCCAGTACGGTTTGGTCCACAGGGTCCCAGTTTACAGTACCAACTTTCTTGTAAATGATGCCTTTTTTGTAGAGCTGGGTGAACAGCCACTGCTCCCAACGATAATAGTCAGGCTTGCAGGTAGTGATCTCCCGTGACCAGTCAATGGCTAGACCCAGTTGCGTAAACTGCGCCTTCATATAGGCCATGTTTTCGTAGGTCCAAGCCGCGGGGGCAACTTTATGTTGAATCGCGGCGTTTTCTGCTGGCATGCCAAACGCATCCCAACCCATAGGCTGCAGGACGTTTTTTCCGAGCATGCGTTGGTGGCGAGCAATCACATCACCAATGGTGTAATTACGCACATGACCCATATGCAAGCGACCGCTTGGATAGGGGAACATTGACAGGCAGTAATAGGTTTCTTTGCCTGCTTGCTCGGTCACTTCAAAGGATTTGTGCTCGGCCCAATGGCGTTGCGCGGCGGCTTCAATGTCGCGAGGTTGATACTGTTCGTGCATGATTTTATGTGTTTATCGTCAAGAAAGTCAGAAGAATGATGCGCCGTAGCCCACCAATGAAAAATATCTGTCTAGCATACATGAGGCGGGCGCAAGGAGGGAAACAGCATCTAACTTTGTCGCAGCTGCTGCCCGCAGCCTGTGCTTGGTGCGGTTAAGTTCATGGTTTAGGTGCGCGATAGGATAAACGGTACAAGAGTGCGCCAATGGCTTCATTTAATAGCGCGGTATTTTGCCATAGCGCTTTACTCTCGGGCATCCAACCGTTCAATGGCCGGCTATTGGCGCCGCTTAAAAAACCGACCGGAGCGCTGGTTACGCTAAAGCCCAGTTGTTCATAGCTCCAACGTGAGCGCGGCATATGCCAAGCATCAGTGACCAAGAGTACGCGCTGAATACCTTCAGCTTGCAGTATTTTTGCCGTATACAGTGCGTTTTCCCAAGTGGTGCGGCTCTCGCCCTCCAGCCAGCGCGCGGTTATGTCAAAATCTTCAGCCAGGCTGTCGGCCATAATCTGTGCTTCGCTGGGTGGTTGGCCAAAATGTAAACCACCACTGACTAGAACCGGTAAGTTGGTAGCTTTGGCTAGGCGTGCTCCGTAGCGTAAGCGCTGCATGGCCATCAGTGAGGGCTGGTCGCCTTGCCAAGCAGGATCATTTACTTCGCGGCCGCCACCGAGAATCACAATGGCGTCCGCTTGCTGATTTAGGCTTGGCCATTGCGCTTGGGTTAAGGGCATTTCTGTTTCTAAGGCGCGGGCGGCATATTCAACAGTAATGGGTAAGCTCATTATATACAGTCCAGCAACGCCTAGAATAAAACTTGTGAGCGCCACTTTGGGCCAGCGTTTACGTAAAACAAAGCTCAAGAGCAGAAGAATTAATAAGCTGCTGGGTGGAAAAGCCAATTGCTTGATAATATAACGCCAAGTCATGCCTGCACTCTTATCGGTTGATTAGGGAAAGCCTGTTATTGTGCCTATATCTTAAATTAGAAAACATCTCTTAGTACTGTGCTTGACCCTCGCCAGTTGGCTGGGCATGCTTTGCAGCAACATTTTAACTGTCCTGAGTGAAAACCATGAAACCAGAAACAATTGCTCTACATGTTGGTTATAAGTCTGATCCCACTACCAAATCCGCTGCTGTGCCGATTTATCAAACCACCTCTTACACCTTTGATGACACTCAGCACGGCGCTGATTTGTTTGACCTGAAAGTACCAGGCAATATTTACAGCCGTATTACTAACCCCACCAATGACATTCTTGAGCAGCGCGTAGCCGCCTTGGAAGGTGGTGTGGCTGCGTTGGCAATGGCCTCAGGTATGGCAGCAATTACTGCAGCAATCCAGACGCTCGCTGAAGCAGGAGACAATATTGTTTCTGTAGCCTCCTTGTATGGCGGTACTTACAACCTGTTTGCTCACACTTTGCCGCGCCAAGGTTTAGAGGTGCGTTTTGCTCCCTACAATGATTTAGCAGCGCTAGAGGCATTGATTGATGACAAAACTAAAGCAGTCTTCTGCGAAAGCATTGGTAACCCAGCGGGTAACATTGTTGATATCCAAGCGCTAGCCGATATTGCCCACCGTCACGGCGTACCCTTGATCGTAGATAACACTGTGCCGAGTCCAGTGCTGTGCCGTCCGATTGATTTTGGAGCGGATATTGTTATTCAAGCTTTAACTAAATACATGGGCGGCCACGGTACGACCATTGCTGGCGCTATTATTGATTCAGGTAAGTTTCCATGGGCTGAGAACGCCGAGCGCTTCCCGCTATTAAACACCCCTGATGTGTCTTACCACGGTGTGGTCTATACCAAAGACTTTGGTCCGGCGGCCTTTATCGCCCGTTGCCGAGTGGTACCGCTGCGTAATATGGGTGCAGCCTTATCGCCATTTAATGCCTTCTTGATTATGCAGGGCATGGAAACATTGTCGTTGCGCATGGAGCGCCACTGTGAAAATGCGCAAAAAGTTGCTGAGTTTTTAGACGCTCACGAGCTGGTGGAATGGGTTAACTATGCTGGTTTGCCGAGTCACCCAGATCACGCCATGGCGCAAAAATATATGGGCGGTAAAGCTTCGGCAATTATGTCATTTGGGGTTAAAGGTGGTGAGCCTGCTGCAGTTAAATTTATTGATGCGCTGCAATTACTCTACCGCTTGGTGAATATCGGTGATGCTAAATCACTGGCGTGTCACCCAGCCACGACAACGCACCGCCAACTGAATGAAGATGAAATGGCTGCGGTGGGCGTGAGCAAGGACTTGATTCGTCTGTCCATTGGTATTGAGCACATTGATGATATTTTGGCTGACTTAACGCAAGCGTTAGACGCCGCACGTTAATAGCATGGGCGCGCAAACGAATGTGCCGTTTGCGCGTTTATTGGCTGTTTAAAAAAAGGAATGCACATCTATGCAACATATTATGGTTGCCCATGATCTCAGTGAAAATGCCAGAGTTGCTTTGCAGCGCGGTATTCAGCTAGCTCAGCAGCATCAGGCCCAGTTAAGTGTGATCAATGTGTTAGAAGATCACTTGCCGATGAATGTGATTGAAAAGCAAATGCTCGCTGCTGATCGCTTGATCACTCAGCAGTTGGACCAATACGGTGCTGCAGATGCTCAAGTTTTAATTAAAATGGGACGCCCAGCACAGTCGATTGTGGCTGCGCAAAAAGCCCACAGTGTGGATTTTTTGGTCATGGGTGATCATCACCAAGATTCCCCTGAATATTTTTCTGGTACTACGCTGGAGCGCGTTTTGCAGCGCAGTGTGGTGCCGGTATTGTTGGCGGTCGAGACTGAGATGCATGCCTATGAGCGCGCTTTAGTGCCGTTGGATTTTTCTTTATGCGCCTGTCATGCCTTGCATCATGTGTATAAGTTATTGCCGCACAGCTCAGCGATTCATGCCTTGCATGTGTTAGAAATGGCCGAAGTTCATGGTGCGGATAGCGAATCTGAAATTGACTGGCAAACCTCTTTATTTGACCAGTTGGTTGCCGATGAACGAGCGAAAATGCCGGCAACAGGGCCACAGATTACCCATGAGTTGCGTCAAGGCGAGCTGCATAACTGCTTGACCCAAGTGATTGCTGAGCAAAAGCCGCAAGTGTTAGCCATTGGTAAGCACGGTCGCGGTGTGCTGGCGGACGCCTTGCTTGGCAGTTTGGCCCAGCATTTTCTCGAGCAACCACCTTGTGATGTTTTGGTGGTGAAGTAACTCTACTGCAGCACTATGCACAGTGAGTATGGTTGCGCTTGCTGCTATAGGTTTTAGCGGTAGCTGTTGAGCATATTGCTCATTGCAGAGCGCAGGGTCTGTGCAGAGATTTGCCCCTGTTGATTGCTGGTGACGGTGCTTTGGCTTTGCCAGATCAGTTGGCCACTGTGTGCGTCAGTAAAGCTCACATGCAGCAGCTGATAATACTCAGTGTATGCGCGTGGGGTGAGGGGAACAGTTAAGCCGATGCCAGAGTGACGGTAACGGTCATGGTAGGCGTGGCGTCCGCCGTAGCCATAGCCAAAACTGGCAGAAGGATAGGGATAGTCATAATAAACGGGACGCTGGCGCTGATTGTTTTGGCTACTGAGTTGTACTTTTAACTGGCATGGCTGCTGCGGTGTCGCAGCACGCAAGCCATATTGCTCCAGTTGTTCAGCCAATATGCTCTGGGCGCTGTCTTGAGGATAAGACTGATTGGCTGGATTTTCAGCCTGATTGTGCCAGCACCAGTATTTATAATCTGTGCTGCGCGCCGGCGCTGGATAAGCGCTGCGATCAAAGTGGGTTGCTGCCTCACTGGGTGCTGGCGGCAAGGGCAGCCCCTCAGCTTGGTATGGATTGCTGGCTTGGCAGCCTAATAAAAGGGCTGCTGCCGTGCTGAGCAAGAAGAAGCGAAACATAGCATGCCCCAACAAAACTGGTTAATGCTTAGTCTACTGCGATTGCCCGAGGCTGGCAAAGCCAGTGTAAATAACGCCCTAAGCCTGCCAGCGCGGGGTGGCGGCGGTAACTGAGTTCGGTGCTCACCAGCTCTGGTGCGGCGATTTTTTGGCGAAATTGCGGTGGCATATAGTCATGAAAAACTCGAATGCCACTGCGTTGCTGAATGTGCCATAAAGGCTCAACTTGAGCGGCAAGCTCACGTGGATCCAAGGGTTGCTGTGGCGTTAAGCCGCCAGCATCGCCAGTGAAGCGCTGTTGACTGAGCTTGCGCAAATTGCCTTTGATTAGGTTTTGTAAAATCAGCCCATCTTTGTTGTAAAAAGCTAAAGACAGCCAGCCATCCGCCGTGGTTAAGCGGTGCATTGCTGCGAGAATTTGGCTTTGTTCAGCTAGCCATTCGAGCACGGCATGACAGAGCACAAGATCATACTTTTGTTCTGCTTGCTGCGTGAAGCTTTGCCAATCTGCATGGATAAACTGCGCTTGGCAGCCTGCTTCAGTAAAACGTTGTTGCGCTGCTTCGAGCATCGACAAGGCTGGTTCAACTAAGGTGACTTGATGGCCTTGCTCAGCCAGCCACAGCGCCATATGGCCCAGGCCCGCACCAATATCCAATACCCGTAACTGACGTTTGGGCAGCACTTCATTGAGGTCGGCTTGCAATACCGCTAAACGAATTGCACCTTTATTGCTGCCGTAAATCTTTTTCGCAAAGCGGATGCTGAGGTCATCAAAATGCTGGTCGTGCATAAGGGCTCTTAAAAAAATTAAAAATTAAAGATTAAGTAGTCAGGGCAGTGCCAGAAAGCACTTACGCTGCTGGAAAATGTATGGATTTGCGCGTTAGAAGAAAGGCAGGATAGAAGGTGACTCTTCTTCTGGTTTATCTTTGAGCGGGCATTCCGCACGCACGCCATAGTCGTCTATGCTGCACGGGCGTACACGGCGCTTATCATTTAATGTCGTTTGCCGTAAATGAAAGGGCTGCGCTGGCGTACGCTCTAACACCGCACCCTGTTCATTGATGATTTCAACTGCCAGTTGGTGGGTGCCGCGATCAATGTCGCGCAAACGAAATACTGGGCTGCGACTGGGTTCTGCAATAATTTCGCCGTCTAAAAATATGCGGTAGCGGTGGCCATCTTGCAGTGCTGGCTCGCTGCTCACAGTGACAGTCAGTTGCCGCTCATTGGCGCGCACCGTGGCGTCTGGCTCGGGCGCTAAAATGCGCAAGATCTGGTACTGCAGGACTAAGCTGCTGGAATCACTTTCGTAGACCGGAGGCGGCTGGATAACTTGCACCTTTGGTGTCGCGGGCAGTTTGTTAGTGGGGGCAACATTAACTTTTTCGGCGTGCTGATGTTGCGGCGGTTGATCGGTATAAACGCGCTCGCCGTCGCTATCTATATATGTGTATATCGCGGCTAAAGTCACGGGCGCAGAGCTCAAGAGCAGTGCGCCGATAATGCTGCGCAGTATCATGGCGCAGAGCGAGGTCTAGGTTTACGGTCACCTAAGTGCACACGTTGTATGGCAACAGTCTGTGCAGCACTGGTTTGCAGCACCTGATTATCGCTGGACAGCACTTGCACTGCGAGCTGATGCTCACCGCGAGATAAGTTAATCACGTTGATTGTAGTGGAGTGTCCCGCTGGGCCGTAGGCTTGCCCGTCAACGAGCAGTTGCAGACGGTCTTGGCTAGCGAGCTCGGGGTTAATCGCCACTTGCACAGTAAAGTCACCGTTATTTGCCCGTATTGCTTGATCGTCAGGCAAGCCTGTTAACTCTAGGGTGCTATAGGGGATGGCTGACTCTGCGTCATCGTCTAGATCGCTATCAGCGGTTAAGCTGGGATCAGTGAAGTTATCTGCTGGGGGCTGCATGTCTACAGTATTGACTGTAGGCAGTTCCACGCTAGTGGCATCAATACCTTCAGGTGGTTGGTCTGTGTAAACGCGGTTCCCTTGTTGATCGATATATTGATAAATTTGTGCGCTGGCTGGTACTGCAATTGCCAGTGAAATAGCTGCTAATAAAAGGCGCATACAACAACTCCTGTTCAGAATGACTTAAGCGTTACACGCTCTGTTGGGTTAGGCAAGTGTTTCGCTGCTGTGCTGTGCTCAAGAACACGTAATTAACTGCTGTTTGCTGATTAATAAAAACTGAAATGTGTTGCCGTGCCGCGTAGACTATAAAGGCGCAGGTTAGTCGCTTTATCAAAGAGGGTTGGGTAAGTTATTAACCTGTTTTTTAGAATACTGTGCATTAGGGACTAGCGCTGACAGCAGGCAACAGTCAAAATAGCACACTAAATTTTTATTGCGCGTCTCGCCCTCGGTTGTAAACACTCTCCTAGTCTGGCCGAGACAGGAACAGTGGCGAGCGCACCGCCCCAAAGCCTGTTGCTGGGTGGGCACATCGTTTATGAAGTCTTGGAGACCATGATGTCAAAGTCGCTCGAATTAATACAAACCCATAACGCAAAATGGATTGATTTGCGTTTTACTGATATCGGTGGGCAACAGCACCATATCACTATGCCAGCCCGTGATGCTGATGATGATTTTTTCGAGCAAGGTAAAATGTTTGACGGCTCCTCTATGGCGGGCTGGAAAGGTATTGAAGCATCGGACATGATTTTGCTGCCCGATGACAGCACCGCAGTTATGGACCCGTTCACCCAAGAGCCAACTTTGATTTTGGTGTGTGATGTGATTGAACCGTCCACCATGCAGGGTTATGACCGCGACCCACGTGCTATTGCTTGCCGTGCGGAGCAGTACTTAAAGTCCACGGGGATTGGCGACACTGTATTTGTAGGGCCTGAACCTGAGTTTTTCATCTTTGATGAAGTAAAGTTTAAGTCTGATATTTCTGGCTCTATGTTCAAAATTTACTCTGAACAAGCAGCTTGGAACAGTGATGCTGATTTTGAAGGTGGCAATCGAGGCCATAGAGTTGGTGTTAAAGGCGGTTATTTGCCAACCCCACCGAGTGATCATGATCATGAAATCCGCACCGCAATGTGCAATGCCTTAGAAGAAATGGGGCAGTTCGTTGAAGTGCACCACCATGAGGTGGCCACTGCCGGTCAAAACGAAATTGGTACACGCTTTAACACCTTAGTGGCAAAAGCTGATGAAGTGCAGGCGCTTAAATACGTTGTGCATAATGTCGCCGATGCTTATGGTCGTACTGCCACTTTTATGCCGAAGCCTTTATACGGCGATAATGGTTCAGGTATGCATGTGCATATGTCCATTGCTGATGCCGGCAAGAATATTTTCTCTGGCGAGGGGTATGCTGGTCTTTCCGATATTGCTCTGTACTTTGTTGGCGGCATCATTAAGCACGGTAAGGCTTTGAACGCCTTAACTAATCCGTCGACCAACTCCTACAAGCGTTTGGTGCCGGGGTTTGAAGCGCCAGTGATGCTCGCTTATTCAGCGCGTAATCGCTCCGCCTCCATCCGGATTCCTTATGTGACCAGTCCTAAGGCCCGCCGCATTGAAGCGCGCTTCCCAGACCCCTCTGCCAACCCTTATTTAGCCTTTGCCGCTTTATTAATGGCAGGTTTAGACGGTATCCAGAACCGTATACACCCAGGTGATGCCGCAGATAAAAACCTGTATGACTTACCGCCAGAAGAATCCCAGCAGATTCCACAGGTATGTGGCAGCTTAAAAGAAGCACTTGAAGCGCTGGATGCTGATCGCGACTTCCTATTGCGTGGTGGCGTCTTCAGTAATGAGTTTTTAGATGCCTTTATTGCTTTAAAAGCCCAAGAAGAATTGCGTGTGCGCACCTTTGTGCATCCATTAGAGTATGAGCTGTATTACAGCTGCTAAGCCTAGGAAACATGTAACGGGCAGGGCGCACGGCAATTGCTGTGTTAGCCCTTGCGTGTTATTTGAGCAATATTTGCAAAAAACTGCTATCATTTGCGCCCATTTTTGCGGTTGCTTTGGTAACCCGACTTAGCGGCCTGTTTGTACGATGAAACTAATTTTAAAATCTTTTCCTGAAATCACCATTAAAAGCCGTCCTGTGCGCAAACAGTTTTTACGTCAGTTGAGTAAAAATATCCGCACTGTACTGCGTGATATTGATCCTGCTGTAAAAGTGACTGGCGAGTGGGATAACTTAGAATTAGTGACTGCAATTGAAGACCCAGCACTCTTGCAAGAGCTGTATGGGCGTTTGCGTTGCACCCCTGGTATTGCGCACTTTTTCCAAGTGTTGGAATACCCGCTCGGTGATTTAGACGATATTGTTTTGCGTTGTAAGCAGCATTATTGCGAGTTATTGCAAGGCCGTACTTTTTCCGTACGCTGTAAGCGAGTGGGTAGTCATCCTTTTTCATCCGTGGATGTGGAGCGTTATGTCGGCAGCCAATTGCGTCAACAGTGTGCCGCTGCCGGTATTGATTTGCGTCGTCCCGAGGTTGAGGTGCGTTGTGAAGTCCGTCATCAGCGTTTACTGATTGAGTATGAGCGCCACCAAGGCATTGGTGGTTATCCGCTAGGAACAGTAGAACAGGCGCTGGTCTTAATGTCTGGCGGCTTTGACTCTACGGTAGCCGCTTACCAAATGATGCGCCGAGGGTTACTCACCCATTTCTGCTTTTTTAACTTAGGCGGACGGGCGCATGAGCTTGGAGTTAAAGAAGTAGCGCACTATTTATGGAAAAAATACGGCAGCTCGCACCGAGTTTTATTTATCAGCGTGCCGTTTGAAGAAGTGCTTGGCGATATTTTAGAAAATGTCGATAACGGGCATATGGGTGTGGTGCTCAAGCGCATGATGTTTAAAGCAGCCGAGCAAGTTGCTGATCAGCTGGAACTGGATACATTAGTTACCGGTGAAGCTATTTCACAGGTGTCCAGTCAAACCCTGACCAACTTAGCGGTGATTGATAAAGCCACCAGTAAGCTGGTGGTGCGTCCGCTGATTACCGAGCATAAGCAAGATATTATTAGCACCGCGGTGGAGATTGGTACTGCAGAATTTGCAGAAAATATGCCTGAGTACTGTGGCGTGATTTCTGTAAACCCGAAAACCCGTGCCAAACTTGGCCGTGTGGAGCATGAAGAAGGGCGCTTAGATGCCAGTCTTTTGCAACGAGCAGTACAGCGCGCCACTCGGGTGACCATGGATAAAGTACTGGATGAGCTGGGTAAAGATGTCCAAGTTGAAGAGGTGCATGCCGCTTTGCCAGGGCAGGTGGTTATTGATATACGCCACCCTGACGAAGTCGATGAGCAACCACTAGAGCTTGCAGGTATTGAGCAGCTGACAGTGCCTTTTTATGCCATTAATGGTCGTTTTAAAGATTTTGATCCTAATCGCCAATATCTGCTCTATTGCGATCAAGGTATAATGAGTAAATTACATGCGCATCACTTAATGCATGAAGGCTATGCAAATGTGCGTGTTTACCGTCCTGATACAGTGCAACGGCCGCGCGCAAGCAGTCACGCATGATTGGACATATCTTATTGGTCTGTTTATGGAGCTGTGTGGCCACGCCACAGCAGTTACGGCCACCGGACCCATAAAGCCTGTTCCCCTTGATTCCAACTGACGCGTTTTGCGTGCAGCCTACATATTTTACTTGAGATAAGCTTGTGATTGAGAATTTACGCAACATTGCCATTATTGCCCACGTTGACCATGGTAAAACCACTTTGGTTGACGCCCTGTTACGTGCCTCCGGAACCCTAGACCGTAAAGAACTCGATTCTGACCGCGTTATGGATTCCAACGATCAGGAAAAAGAGCGCGGAATTACGATTCTGGCGAAAAACACTGCGATCAAATGGCACGACTACAACATTAATATTGTGGATACCCCAGGCCACGCCGACTTCGGTGGTGAAGTTGAGCGGGTAATGAGCATGGTTGACTGCGTGTTGTTGGTGGTTGACTCCATTGATGGCCCAATGCCGCAAACCCGTTTTGTAACGCAAAAGGCGTTCCAGTCAGGCTTGCACCCAATTGTAGTGATTAACAAAGTTGACCGTCCTGGCGCGCGTCCGGACTGGGTTGTGGATCAGGTTTTTGACCTGTTTGATAACCTTGGTGCCACTGAAGAGCAATTGGACTTCCCAATTGTTTATGCCAGTGCATTGAATGGCGTATCGGGTTTAGATCCAGCAGAAATGACCGAGAATATGGACGTTTTGTTCCAAGCTATCGTTGATTATGTGCAGCCGCCGAAGGTGGACTTAGACGGTCCATTCCAGATGCAAGTCTCTGCGCTGGACTACAACAACTTCCTCGGTGTCATCGGTATTGGCCGCATTACCCGTGGTCGTCTAAAAGCCAATATGCCAGTCACTTCGATTGATGCCGAAGGTAAGCGCCGTAATGGTCGCTTGCAGAAAATCATGGGCCACCACGGTTTACAACGTGTGGAAGTTCAAGAAGCGCAAGCCGGTGATATCGTTTGTGTCAGCGGTTTTGAGCCACTGTTTATTTCTGACACCCTATGTGACCAGAACCATGTGGAAGCATTGCCGCCACTCAGCGTTGATGAGCCAACTGTCAGCATGACCTTCCAAGTCAACGACTCGCCGTTTGCCGGTAAAGAAGGTAAGTTCGTCACCAGTCGTAACTTGAAAGAGCGTCTGGAAAAAGAACTGCTGCACAACGTGGCACTGCGCGTTGAGCAGGGTGATGATGTGGATAAGTTTAAAGTCTCTGGCCGTGGTGAACTGCACCTGTCAGTACTGATTGAAACCATGCGCCGTGAAGGCTACGAGATGGGTATTTCCCGTCCAGAAGTGGTGATCAAAGAAGTCGACGGCGTTAAGCAAGAGCCTTACGAGAATGTGATTCTCGATATCGAAGAGCAGCACCAAGGTTCTATTATGGAGCAATTTGGTCTGCGTAAAGGTGAGCTGACCGATATGGTGCCGGACGGTAAAGGTCGTATTCGTTTAGAGTACACCGTACCTTCACGTGGTTTGATTGGTTTCCGTAACCAGTTTATGACCATGACTTCAGGTACAGGTATCTTGACCGGTATGTTCAGCCACTATGGTCCAATTAAAAGTGGTGAAGTCACCAGCCGCCAGCAAGGCGTATTGGTCTCCATGGCGACTGGTAAAGCCTTGGCCTACTCACTGGAAACCTTGCAAGAGCGCGGTAAGTTGTTCTTAGTGCCAGGTGAAGAGATTTACGAAGGTCAGTTGGCTGGTATTCACAGCCGCGATAATGACTTGGCGATTAACCCAACTAAAGCTAAGAAGCTCGATAACATGCGCGTGTCAGGTAAAGAAGAAACCACGGCGTTAGTGCCACCGGTGGTCTTTACTCTGGAGCAGGCGCTTGAGTTTATTGAAGACGATGAGCTGGTTGAAGTAACACCTAAGTCGATTCGTCTACGCAAAAAGTACTTAACTGAAAATGAGCGTAAGCGCCAAGGCCGCAGCAAGGCCTAACGTGCCTCTGTAGCAGCCAAAGTAACACCCAAACCCGCACCGGCAACGTTGCGGGTTTTTTAATCTTGTTGAGTTAATAAGCCCATTTGCTCGGCTTTAGCGACGGCTTGGGTACGCCGGGAGACTTCCAGTTTTTTATACACCCGTTGAATGTGTGCTTTAACCGTGTGTATTGAAATATGCAGGTGCTCGGCAATTTCTTTACTGGCTAGGCCTTGGGCCACAAAGCCCAGAACTTCCAACTCACGGGGACTCAGTAGCGCGCTTGTGGTGGTTTGCTGCTTAAGTTGCTGAGCAAAGAGTGCCTGCAGTTCATGCATGTTTTGTATCAGTCCCGCTTGCTGGCAAGGGGCTAAAATATAGTGCACTTGCTCACTGCTGCAGGGCTGCGCGCTGCGTTGTAAATGCTGATGCAAATAAAGGGTGCTTTGCGTTATTGCCAGTAAGCTTAACAGGCCGTGTTGCTCCGCATGCTGCTGCACCGCTTGGATAAGCGGTAGGGCGTGCTCGAGTTTGTTTTGCAGCATATAAGTTTGTGCTAAATACAGTTGCTGAGTCGCCACGTTTTAGGGCCGTGTTTCTTCTACTGCTACGCATTTGCTGCGACATTAATCTCTCATACAACTGTCATCCTTTTGACATCTAGCCCGGCTAATCTGACTGCATCGTAATTAAACGCCTTGCTGAGGTTGTGCTATGAGTCAGTTTGAGTTGCAAGATGAGTTGAATCATCCTCGTACGGAAACACCA
>SMER01000063.1_pt1 | contig 23167 bp, 20 predicted proteins | sample 2456411 | NCBI WGS metagenome assembly SMER01 (sample SAMN10132597, study PRJNA489261) | soil metagenome | isolation source: day1 antibiotic-silt loam soil ammended with raw manure from dairy cow... | place: USA | collected 2015-05-01 | reverse complement strand
GTGCCTGTTTATCTTCGGCATCAAAATTCAAGCTTTGTCCCATATCTTTTCGCAAGCTCTCGTTAAAAGCCTCATTCTCAGCTTTAGTTTCCAAGCCCTCTACTGTAAATGTAATGCGATTGAATTTCTTGCTCGGATTGTATATCATCTGAAAGGTAGAGAAAGGAATGTAGGCCACTGGACCCCCCCAACCTTGCTTCTTGCTATTTACCCCTACCACTTTAAACATTAGTGCACCTACTTTTACATAGTTACCAATTGCCGACTTGCCTTTAAAGAGCGTCTCCTCAATTTTTTGGTCTATTACTATTATCTTATTCTCGTTTTTTATGTCGAGGTTGTTTATAAAGCGTCCATCATTGGGGGCAATTTCCAGTTTCTCTATATGCAAGTAATCAGGCATCACACCCCTCAAAGGATACGAACCATATTCTGCGCCATAAGTAATAGTGAGGTTGCTATTGCCTTGAGGTGTTATATACCTGCTTTCGGCCACCTCGTTCTCTACCACATCAAGCTCTTTTTCGGCAAACTGTAAGTTCCGGCCCGATTTCAACCCCTTGTGAGGCATCGATGTACGGCCCGACCACAAGGTTACACTATTTACAGCCCTCGACTGAAAATTGTGCATCACCCCATTTTTGAGTCCATTACCTGCTCCCAATAGAATAATAAGAATGAAGATACCCCACGAAACAGAAAGCCCCGTAAGTGTTGTCCTCAATTTATTCTGATTGAGCGTAGAAAATATCTCTTGTAATATATCTCTCATAGCAAACTTATACTATTATAGCGTTAGTTTCCGGCACTTCAATCCTACCATCTTTTAGATTGATAATTCTATTGGTGCAATCGGCTACAGACTGTTCGTGTGTTACCATTATTGTAGTAATGCCTGTAGCATTTAGGTCAGACATTACCTTCATTACCTCTTGCGAAGTTTTACTATCCAATGCACCAGTAGGCTCATCGGCCAATATTATCTTCGGATTAGATATCATAGCTCGTGCAATTGCTACACGCTGTTTTTGTCCACCCGACAACTCGTTTGGTAAGTGATGCGCCCAGTCCTTTAGTCCCATTTGATCTAAATGCTCCAAAGCAATTATATTGCGGCGTTTTCTGCTCACCTTCTTATAATAGAGTGGGAGGGCAACATTTTCTAGTGCATTTTTAAAGTTAATCAAGTTGAACGATTGAAATACAAACCCAATCATCTCGTTGCGATATTGTGCAGCCTTTTTTTCTGACAGGTTCTTAATAAGTTGTCCGTTTAGGTAGTATTCTCCCGAATCATAGTTGTCTAATATGCCCAATATATTCAATAGCGTAGACTTTCCCGACCCCGATGCTCCCATAATAGAAACATACTCACCCTGTTGAATCTCTAGGTCAATATCTTTTAATACATGAAGCGATATGGCTTCGGTGCGGTACGATTTGTTTATTTTGCTCAGTTTTATCATTGTTTCTTTAATTGGACTATATCATTGTTTCTTAATTAGACTATTGCAGCCGTAAAAGGTTACAAAAATCTATTATTATTTTACAAATATAGTTTATTGCTACTACTATGCAATACCTAATAGTATAAATATTGGCGGAGTTAGACTAATTTAACAAGTGTGACGGGTTAGGTGGTTGTTGATGATTCAATAGATGTTGGCTCTATTAATGGCTGGTTTATTATTTACACTTCTTTAGTTTTAAAAGAACTTCTTTTTCTATAAACAGAGTAATTATCAATAATGTAGAATACCGAAGACCTTATAGTTAAAGGGAGTACGTTGTAACTATATCAATTGTAAAAAGGTGAAAGATTATTATTATTGAACTACTATCTCGTTTCATTTCTGTTTGCAACAAACAAAAGTTTCAAATAGATTTATTGCTTTCCTACTTCTTAATTCTTACAATGTTCTGTTGTTATTGAATTTATCTAACAATATGCTTCTCATAATTGCTCTTTTTCTCCTTCCTCTTCACAATAAACCCCCTAACAATTAACACCAATCCCAAACCTATAGAAAATCCTTGAACAAATATACTTGCATTGTACTGCAAGTTCAAAACCTTTAAAAGAATAGCCAGGGCTATAAAGCCAACCCCAATATTGATATACCAATTTGTTTTTTTCATAGTGTTGTGTGTTATTATTCTAATGTAGTGCTTGTTTGCTTCAAAATTAAGTGTTTTCATTCAATGATACAAGCTTTATGTCAAGTTTCAGTATACAAGTTTCGCCATTAAAATAAACAAATAAAAATGTAGCACTATAGAACTATTATCACCCTTGTGAAACCTTATTTGCCAAGTTAAATTCCACCCATTATATCTCCCCTAATTTCATTTTCCATTTTCCATATAAAAATAGTATCTTTGCAACTTATATTTTCAAGAATAAATGGCAATAATATTAGGCATAGAATCATCGTGCGACGATACATCAGCAGCAGTAATTGCTGATGGGGTAATTTGCTCCAATGTAGTAGCAGGTCAGAAAGTACATAAGGAGTATGGTGGGGTAGTACCCGAACTGGCTTCTCGTGCGCATCAGCAAAACATAATACCTGTAGTACATCAAGCATTAAAACAGGCAGGAATAAGCAAAGAAGAGCTGTCGGCTGTAGCATTCACAAGAGGTCCAGGTCTGTTGGGATCGCTACTAGTAGGTACATCTTTTGCAAAGGGGTTTTCAACAGCGTTGGATATTCCTCTTATAGAGGTAAATCACTTGCAAGCACATGTGTTGGCCCACTTTATAAAAGAAGATGCCGATGACGAATCGCATCCAAATTTTCCTTTTCTTTGCTTATTAGTATCGGGAGGGAACTCTCAGATAATAAAAGTGGAGTCGTACAGCAAAATGGAGATAGTGGGTCAAACCATTGACGATGCTGCTGGCGAAGCCTTCGATAAATGTGCCAAGGTAATGGGATTGCCCTATCCAGGGGGACCTGTAGTGGATAAATTGGCTAAACTGGGCAATGCCGATAAATTTAAATTCAGCAAGCCTCGCATAGATGGCTACGACTATAGCTTTAGCGGACTAAAAACATCGTTTCTCTATTTTTTGAGAGATGAGTTGAAGAAGGATGCCAGTTTTATAGAAAATAACAGAGAAGATTTGTCTGCATCGCTACAAAAAACAATAGTAGATATCCTGATGGATAAGCTACGCCTTGCAGCAAAAGACACTAATATAAACGAAGTAGCTGTGGCAGGGGGCGTATCGGCCAACTCAGGACTAAGGGCTGCTTTTGAAGAGCATGCAAAGCAATATGGATGGAAAATTCACATCCCTAAATTTGAATACACAACCGATAATGCTGCTATGGTTGCTATTACGGGCTATTATAAGTTTCTAGAAGGGGAGTTTACCGATAAGAGTGTAACGCCTTATGCTAGAACTTCTATTTAAAAAAAAGAAGAGTGGATAGGTCAATCAGAAATGATTTGCCTCACAATTGAAAATAAAAACAGAGATAAACAGAAACTACATAACAAAACAATATAAATGAACAAGGTGGAACAATCAACTACAGAAGAGAACAAAAAAAGCCTCAATTTTATAGAGGCTATTGTAGAAAAAGATTTGAAAGAGGGTAAAAACGATGGTAGGGTACAAACACGTTTCCCACCTGAGCCAAATGGCTACCTTCATATTGGCCATGCCAAAGCTATATGTATAGACTTTGAACTTGCCGAAAAATACAACGGAGTGTGCAATCTTCGTTTCGACGATACAAATCCTGTAAAAGAAGATGTAGAGTTTGTAGAGTCTATTAAAGAAAATATCCACTGGTTGGGTTTTGAGTGGGGCGAGATTTATCATGCTTCAGACTATTTTCCACAACTGTGGGACTTTGCCATACAATTAATAAATGATGGCAAAGCATATATAGATGAGCAAAGTGCTGAAGAGATTGCCAAGCAAAAAGGAACGCACACCACACCAGGTACACATAGCCCCTTTCGCGATAGACCAATAGAAGAGAGTTTGGCGCTATTCGAGAAAATGAATAGTGGCGACTTGCCCGAAGGAGCTATGGTTTTGCGCGCCAAAATAGATATGGCTGCAAGCAATATGCACTTTCGCGACCCAATTATTTATCGCATTATTCACGCTCCACACCATCAAACAGGTACCAAGTGGAAAGCCTACCCAATGTATGACTTTGCTCATGGACAATGCGACTATTTTGAGGGAGTAACACACTCAATCTGTACACTTGAGTTTGAGGTGCATCGCCCACTATACGATTGGTTTATAGATGAATTGGCAGATAGCGACTATCGTCCACGTCAGTTCGAGTTCAATCGCTTGAACCTTACTTACACCATGATGAGCAAGCGCAGACTATTGCAACTAGTAGAAGGTGGTTTAGTATCGGGTTGGGACGATCCACGCATGCCAACACTTGCAGGATTAAAACGTAGAGGCTACACCCCAACAGCCATCCGCAGCTTTATAGACCGCATTGGTTACACCAAATACGACGGAATGATAGACCTAGCTCTTCTTGAGCATAGCATTCGTCAAGACCTTAATGCAAAGGCTGCAAGAGTATCGGGCGTGTTAGACCCAATAAAGTTAATTATCACCAACTATCCCGAAGGTCAAACAGAGATGATGTCAAGCGTCAATAATCCTGAGGATGAGAGCATGGGAAGCCGCGATGTTGCATTTACCAAAGAGCTATACATAGAGCGTGACGATTTTATGGAAGATGCTCCTAAAAAGTATTTCCGCTTAACTCCAGGTAGAGAAACACGATTAAGAAGTGCTTACATTGTAAAATGTACGGGTTGCAAAAAAGATGAAGATGGCAATGTAATTGAGGTGTATGCTGAGTATGACCCAGAAACACGCAGTGGTATGCCGCAATCTGCTAGAAAAGTAAAAGGTACTATTCATTGGGTTTCTGTTCCGCATAGTGTAGATGCCGAAGTGCGTTTGTACGACAGACTATTTACAGTGGAAGACCCTGCCAATGAAAAAGATAAAGAGTTGGCAGAGATGATCAATCCCGACTCATTGAAGATATTAAGCAACTGTAAGCTAGAGTCTTATTTAGGAGATGCTATGCCAGGCGATAATTTTCAATTTACACGCCTTGGATATTTCAATGTAGATATTGATTCAACCAACGATAAATTGGTTTTCAATAGAACTGTACCCCTACGCGATTCTTGGACTAGAAAACAATAGAGAAAGAGATAATAATCAAAAAGATTATAAAATATTGATGGAAGATAACGATATAGATATCAGAGCACTAATTAAGAAGTATGAACTAATGCGTTATGAGGGTAAAAGTATTTACTTCGACCCCGATGACTTTGCCGTTTTGGCAGATTATTACAACGACTTTGGCGATATTTCTGAGGCTGAATATATAGTAGAACTTGGGCTAGGAATGCATCCAGGAAGCACTCAATTGATGGTTGTGAAAGCAAAAATATTGGTTGCTTCAGAAAAATATCAAGATGCTTACGACTATTTAGCTATTATAGGCGACGATGAGAGTAGTGTAGATTACTTGCAGGTAAAAATAGAGTGTTTGCTCAATTTAGACAAAGTTGCCGAAGCAGACTCGCTGGTAGAGAAGGTTTTGGCTGCAGACGATTTAGATGAAATAGATTTATATACATTCTTGTCAGAAGTAGGATATCTGTACAACGATATAGATATTTACGAGAAAGCAATTTCGCTGCATGAGGCAGCACGCAAGATTGACAACTCTGATCTTGAATTGCTAGTAGACCTATCTTACGGCTACGAAATGACAACTAACTTTGAAAAAGCAATAGAGATAAACAATCTTATTCTAGACATAAACCCTTATTCTTTTGAGGGTTGGGTAAATTTGGGTAAGCTTCACTCTATGCAGCAAGAGTACGACAAGGCGATAGATGCTTTTGATTTTGCTCTCACTATAGATGAAGATGAAGTGAGTGTTTTGAAGATGAAAGCTCTTACACTTTACCTCAATGATAATGTTGAGGAGGCTGTTCGTATATTTAGAGAGTGTTTAAAAAACTCTCCCGACGATGAAAGTCTCTACGACTCTTTGCTAGAGGGCTACGAGGTAATGGAACAGTACACCGAAATGTTGGAACTAATAGACCAAAAAGAAGAGCGATTTGGAAGCGCAGGAGTTGTCCTACAACGAGCTCATGTATATCTCACACAAGAGCGATACGAAGAGGCAGAAGAGTTATTTGAAAAGATTCCGGAGGATGACAAAAACAATTACGACTACTATATATTAGAGGGCGAATTGGCCATTTACAACGAAGACTATGAAACAGCAGAAATTGCATACACTTTGGCATTGCTTGACTCTCCCGATGATGAACTAGTAATAGATAAGCTAGCAAATATAAACTTGGAGCAAGAGAAATATGAGAATGCTGCTGTGTTTCTAAACCAATTACTTATTCTAAACCCAGAATTTCCTGCTGCAAAAGCAAGACTGGCATTCATTCATTTCGAAATTGGCGCAAAAGAACCATTCGATGAGATAATGAGTCAGTTTACAGACGATGAACTCCGGGCATTGCTTTCACTGCTTAGTAGTCAAAATATTGACTACTCTACCTACAATCGCGAGCAATTACTCACTCGCCTAAACGAGGCAAGAGAGAATAGAGTACTTTTCAAAAATATAAAATACTAATTAATGTTTTTATTAATTTCTAGAATTTCAATTTTCAATTAGTTCTTTTTTATCATCAAAATATATGAAGAAAATACTCATCCTTACACTGTCTCTGTTTTTTGCAATTGCACTGGTTGCGCAAACTACAGAAATAAACCAACAACAACTTCCCATTGAGAACAATACAGAACTATCGCTTCTGCAGAAAGTTGAAAATTGGTATAGCCAAAACATGAGCTATACCACTATTACAATTCTCATGACAGTAGAGAGTTCGTTTATCCCTTTCCCCTCAGAAATTGTAGTTCCACCGGCCGCCTACATTGCAAGCCAACCTGGTAGCCATCTCAATATATATTTAGTAGTACTGTTTGCTACTATAGGAGCACTTTTGGGAGCTCTTATCAACTATTTTGGGGCAATTTATCTTGGTAGGCCCATTGTATATAAGTTTGCAAATAGCAAGTTGGGCCATATGTTTTTGTTGAGCGAAGATAAGGTTATGAAAGCCGAACTCTATTTCAACAGACGGGGCAAAATATCTACCTTTGTAGGACGTTTAATTCCTGGTATTCGCCAGCTAATATCAATACCGGCTGGGCTTGCACGCATGAATATTGTAAGCTTTTTGTTCTATACATTTGTTGGAGCGGGCATTTGGAATGTTATATTAGCTCTTTTGGGTTACATTGCTCATGGTCAGCAAGATTTGATAAACAAGTATACGCATGAGTTATCTTATGTGTTTCTTGGTTTGGTAGTGCTGTTTATTGCTTATGTGGTTATAAAGCAGTTGGTTAAAAGAAGAAGAGTTAAAGGGTAAGAGGTAAGAGACAAGAGATAAGTTGTAAGGGGTGAGGAGTAAGGGGTAAGATAAGATTTATTAGGTTGACATAAACTTGCATAATACATATTGAACTGTATTTCGAGGCCCTTAAAGTTTGGCATCACGTCGAAATACAGCAACATTACAATATCATAAATTCACAAAATAAAAACTCATTAATAAAATGGATAATAAAAACATGAACATACCTGATCTCATAAGAAAATATGAACAGATGCGTTATATGAATAAAAAGTTTTACTTTACTGCCGATGAGTTCGAAATTATTGCAAATCATTACATTAAGGATTTGAACAACCCTCAAGCCCTAAGTGCTATAGATTTAGCCATGAGTATACATCCACATAGCCCTGAGTTAATGATGGCTAAAGCTAAAGTGTTAATTGCGACAGAAAAGTATGACGAAGCTTATAACTACTTGTTGACTATCGCTCAGGATGAAACAAGTGTTGATCTATTATTACTTAAATTTGAGTGTTTAATCAAATTAAACAGAACAGAAGAAGCAAACGCTTATCTAACATATATTTTGGGCGGAGAATTAAATGAAAAAGACCACTATATTTTTATAAATAAACTAGCGTTTCTCTACAACAACGAAGAGGGTTTCGAAACAGCTATTATGTTATTGGAAAAAGCTCGAGAAATAGATAATACAAATTTTGATGTATTGATAGAGTTGGCTTATGCTTATGAAATGAACGATAATATTGACAAAGCAATTGAAATAACCAATGCAATGATTGATCTCAACCCTTATTCATTTGAATCTTGGGTGAGTTTAGGGAGGTTGTATCTATATAACTTTGAATATGAGTTATCTATCGATGCTTATGATTTTGCTTTAGCAATAAAAGAGTCCGATGTGGATGTACTAAAGTTGAAATCCATTACTTACGGCGAAGATTATGATTACGAGAATGAAATGAAAGCCTTAAACGAATGTTTAGATGCTTCTCCCGAAGATGAAAAACTATATGATGAGTTAATACAAAAATATGAAGAGTTTGAAGAGTATTGGCTTGAGGATCAAGATAAGGAGATTCTAAGAGTGTTAGAGAAAAAAGAAGCTCAATTTGGCTCAAAAGATTTGCTATTGAGAATGGCTCACCTTAGTTTACGCCTTAATGAAGTTGATAAAGCCCAAGAGTTTTACACAAGAATACCCGAGGAATATAAAAACACCGCCGATTATTATAAGCTACAAGGAGAGTTTGCTTTACATCACCGCGATTATGTGGTTGCAGAAGTTGCATATATGAAAGCATTGGAAAAATCGCCTAATGATGTGGATGTTTTGGACAATCTTGCTGAAATTAGCGCCGATTTGGAGAAGCAAGAAGAAGCTGCCGAATATCTAGAGCAGTTAATTGCAATAGACCCAGAGCATGGCATTGTAAAGTTTAGATTGGCTATCGTAAGGTTCGAAATTGGAGAAAAAGAACCTTTTAAAGCAATAATAAATCAGATTACCGATAGACAACAGCTTGAGATGTTGACCAGTATGTTCTCGTCCTTTAGGAGTAAAGAGAGTAGAGAAAAAAGAGAGAAAATAGATTACACACAATTAAGTCGCGAAGAACTTCTAATCCGATTGGATGAGTCACGTGAGTGTTATTTGCAATTGAGAAAAGAGAGGGGTGAGAAGCGGGGTGAGCAGTGAACTTTAGAGAGGCAATGATTTGTGTCTTGTGAACTATGCGGACGTACTTCTATTAGGCTCAGTGACCACAGTCTTAACTTTTTTTTACATGAGCGAGGGCACTGCGGCTTTCAGTCTGCAGTGCCCTAGCTACATATGGGAATGACAATGGAATTTAACCGCACCTAGCACTCCTAAACCCGAAAGCCGTACAATGGCGATAGACCAGTTATAATATGCGTAAAGCCGTTGCATGCAACGGCTCTACAGCTATGGTTAACACCATTATACATCAACCATTAACAATTTACTTAAAGTATTTCTCAATGCGCTCAAAAGCCAACTTAGAGCTAATTATTGCCATTGGCAATCCTGCACCAGGTACAGTAGAAGCTCCCACATAAAACAAGTTTTTATACTTCTCATCCACATTAGCAGGGCGCAAAGCCCCAATTTGTGTAAAGGTGTGAGAAAGCCCAAGACCACTACCACGATACAAATTGTACTCCTCGCCCCACTCAATAGGGGTGTAAATAGTTCTAGAAATTATTTCAGGAGCAATATCTTTGCCAATTCTTTGCGAGAAATCTTCTATTATGCTATCCACAATTTGCTCTCTATCGTCCCAGTTTTCTTTTTGCATTAAATTGGGCACAGGACACACAAAAAAGAGATTCTCGCAACCTTCTGGTGCACAATCTGCGTTGTGTTTTGATACCACATTCACATAGTAATAGGGTTTCTCCATTTTGTTTTCATCAGACAACACTTTGTCGGCATATTCCTTAAAGTTTTCGCCCAAATAGTAGTTGTGGTGGTCTACTCCTGGCAGTTTGCACTTCAAACCAATATAAATGGTCAGAAAACCCATTGTCCAACTCTTCTTGTCCATCTTTTCTGTAGTAAAGTTCTTATGCTTCATCACAGAATGGCGAAACACAGCAGCATCAGCATTAATCAATATAGTTTCGGCGCTCCATTGCTTGTCATTCTTATCAACCACCGATTCAATCTTTTTGCCATTGGCATTAAAATCTACCACTTCGGTATTGTAATGAATCTGCACATTTTCTTTAGCAAGCTCATCCACAAGCCCCTCAATTATTTTATACATTCCGCCCACCACATTGTAGTAGCCATCGTGCTGAAACTCTGTGTACGAGAGCAATGTATAGATAGCCATTGTATCGAAGGGAGTTCTACCCAAAAAGAAAGCAACCAGCGAAACAATTTGTTGCGCCTCTTTCGAATCGAAATACTGCTCTACATGCTCATAAAAACTTTTGAAGAGAACAGGCACATGAATAGGATTTACACGCATCAAGGTGGTTATGTAATCGTACATAGAGTCGAAGTTGTTTTTCACCACCAAATCGATAGTATCGTTGAAAAGTGCACCAGATTTCTTTAAATACTTATGCATTTTTGCTTCAAAATCGGGTTCTATATCTTTAAACTGCTCTGCCAGTTTCGAGATATTCTTGTAGAGGTGGAAAGTTTTGGGATTGCCCCTAAAATTAACCGAGTATAGCGGGTCGAGTTCTACATATTTAAATGGCAACTCAATACCACAATCGCGCGCAAAATCTTCAAACTCGTACGACATACTAAAGAAACTAGGACCCAAATCAAACGTAAATCCGTCTTTCTTCAATTGATTCAAACGTCCTCCTGCTTGCGCATTCTTCTCTATTATCTCTACTTGGTAGCCTTGTTTTACCAATCGCAATGCAGTGGCAAGTCCGCCAAGTCCAGCACCTACAATTAATACACTTTTATTCTTATTCATTGTTTCTGTTTTTTATAAAGGTGGGGTATAATTCATTTTTCACAAAAAGAAAGCTGGGTTCAACTTTCAATATCAGTCGATAGTAAGCATCAGCTTTATCATACTCTTTCATTTCGGTATACGATTTGGCCATATTTACAAGTAAATTAAGATAGTTCCAATCGTATTTTATCATCAAAGGGTCGCTCTCCATAATGGTTTGCGCCTGTTTGTAATATTTTATTGCTTCTGTTTTCGATCCGCCAAATATAGGAGGCATATAAAACTGTGCATTTCCATACTGTATAAACCCAAGAGGATTTGATGGGTTTTGCTCCATCGACTTCTCTGCTTCGCTAATGCTTTTAGGACCCAAAAAAGGAGCTTTCAGTCTGTTTATACCAATCGAAAAGCCATGAAAAGCAGATCTATAAGCATGCACATAAGAAGGATTGAGCCCTGATTTATCTAGTTTTTCTAAATTATTCTCTGCCAATTTTAGATAGGTTTTGGCCTGATTCTTATTATTATTCTCCATACAAAAACCAATATAACCATACTGGTAATTGATTAGTTCTAAGAGCAATGCATCAGATTTGTCTTGCGTTCGTTCAAGTTCATCAATCACCATTTTCCACCCAACCATATTGCTGTTTATATAGCAAGTGTATATGTCTTTTTTATATTGCGCTGATAGCGTGAAAAAGCTAAAAGCAAGCAGTAGTGCTATTACTGTAAAACGTTTCGTCCTTTCCATATATGTTCTTTTTTTAATCTGTTTTCAATCGATTTCAATATTATTACTCCCAGTGAGATTTGTTGCGCTAATATATAGATAATGTTTTTACTTGCAGATTGATTGCTAATAAGCGAAACCAATATGCGTATAAGTAAAACTGCAGCAATGTATACTGCCAACCATTTTGTGCCATATACAAGCAATATGGGTATAAACCCAAGAGTTGTAATCATCCAGAATAGTATAGCGCCCACTGTCGACCCTCCAAAATAGGTGGTCACATTCTTAGAGAATCCATTCAAAGAATCGTTGTAAGAAGCATACATGCGACACTTTATATCTTTTTGGTTTGACAAGCAAGCCACCTTCAATTTATCCTTTTTGTAGTATCTAGCAATCTTAATATCCTCTACTTTCTCTGCTTTCATAGCCTCATGAGGTAGCAAGCGCATATAGTGTTTTGCATCAAAAAACATGTATTGTCCATTGGCCGCTGCTATAGACGATAGTCCAATTTTCCGCACCAAAATCAAGGGCAATAGCGTGATCAAAATATAGTTTATAATTGGAACAGTTGCATATTCGCCCCAACTTTTAATTACCTGTTTTGGAAAAATAGAGACTAAATCAATGTTCTCTTTACGTGCAAAACTAACGGTTCTGCCAATTATATTGTGCTTAATACGCACATCTGCGTCTAAAAACAACAAATAGTCGCCTTTGGCTTCCATAGCTAGCGAATGACATGCGTTGTTCTTACCCAACCATCCATTCGGCAACCCTTTTGAGGCTATCAGTCTTACTTTCTTGTTCTTCTTTATAAAATCGGCAACAAGCTCTGCTGTTCGGTCGGTCGACTGATCATCGAAGACCAAAACCTCGTAGTTGTAATAATCTTGAACCGACAAATCTTTCAACAATTTAAGAATATTATCCTCCTCATTTCTTGCCGGAACAAGCACAGAAACTAAGCTCTTTTTTGTATTAGTAGCCTTCATGTTTTGCTTGAAAACGAAATTCACAAAAGCCACCACCAATTGAATAGCGGTAAATGTAATTACTATGTAGGCCAAATATTCCATCTACACTTTTTTCTCTGTTTGTTGCTTAATGCTCTCCTTAAAGAAAGCGTTGTAATGCTGCTCAATGTGGAGATAATTTATGCTCTCTCCGCTGTATTCTCTAATATAGTGATACAAAATTGGCTTTCTATTGATAAAGTAATCTATCGAATTTACCAGAAACACTATTTGTACATCGGCTCTATTTGTTCTCTCTAAAATCTTTTCAACCCCTTTTTCAAAGGTTATTGCGTGTTTGTGTATCGACTCCACTTTTCCTTGTGGAAACATCAACACCAAATTGTTGGGGTGGGAGAGTAGCCCTGCCGAATATTGTATTGTTTGTACAGCCGATCGTGCCGACTTCTTCACAGAAAAACCTCCCGTATAATTAAAATACCAATGCTTACGCAATTGCTCTTCAAGCATCATAAAGTGGAACTTCTTTTTAAACACCTTCATATTCAGATACAATTGCCAAAAACCATCCCACCAGCTTGTATGATTAGAAAGCAAAAGAATAGACCTACCATTTGTTACATCAACATTACCAACAACCACTACTTGCGAGAAATGTCTATTAGTCATAACCCGCGAAAACAGTTTAAATATTGGGTGAATCACACAATGATGTTTTGCTTCTATAATCATATTATCAAGCTAAAAACAGGTATAGCATAAGAAAAAGTATAAACTGACAAAGCAAAACCGCCAATGCCAAACCATTCTTTATCTTTATTTTCAACAACTGCAACCCAATATGAAATGCAATTGCAATAGCAAACCAAGTAGCATAGTTTTGCAATGGCACAGCCACTTGTTTCCAGCTCCACATATCCATTAGGGGCGCTACTTGCTCCATCACAATATCGTACACAAGCATAGACAACGATGCCAATAATATCTTCATAGCACTACTCATCTTTGTCTTCTCAAATATAGCAGCAGTAGTATACACCAAGAAAAACCAATTAGCTCCAATAATAAGGGGAGTTTCCCACAACTTTACACCCAAATTATCGCCATAGGAGTATGCTCCAAATAGCAATCCAGTATGCACGCCGGCTACTTCAATGGCGTAAGATGATAGGTATATAAACAACAGATAGGCAATTAGTTTGCCACGCTGCCTACTCTCGTCAGACAGTGCAAGCACCGTAAAACTCAGTAGCAGAGCCAACGGAGTAAGTTGCAAAAAGAAACTATTGGTAGCAGGCAATAACATGCCCACCAATCCCACAGAAAAGAAAATAGCCAAAAGCACAGCCACAGCTGTCTGTTTTGTTAAAAAGAACGCACGTATTTTATTTTCGCTACTCATCCCTCCACCTTCTTTAATCTATTGCGTAGCATTATTGCCAATAAAAGCATTGTAAATCCGTAAGCAAAATCCTCAATCGGAATTGTTATCAGTCGTATATCTAGATTTTGAGCATGATCGTACCAAACCACAGGGTTGGGCGTGAAAGCACCAGTGAGAGCACCGTTTACTAACACAAACGGAATAAATATCACCAAAAACGTGCAGTAAAATCTGCTTATTGTATCAGTCCAATCAAAATAGGCTATAGCAAGCACAATTAACGACACCACCATTATATATACAGTATATGCTTTGTCTAAATTGAGCAATAAAACTACCAATGCAATTGTAAAAAAGAAAATAGTGAGCCTCCTCGACACACTACTGGGCAGTTTGAAGTTGGGAAAATAAGCATGCAGCACATCGTGCAAAAAGATACTAGCATAAGGTATGGCAATAAAAAAGAGCCACTCTTCTATGGGTAAATAAAACAGAAATACCCCCGATAAATACTCTTTATTGAACCCCCAAATGCCTATTTTGGTAAAATAGATGTCGCCCACAATATAAAACAGCGCAATGGCTATAACAGAGGGCAATAGATACTTCCACTGCTTATAGAACTGCACTTTTTTATCGAAACTCAATAAAAAAGGTATCGATATAGATGCTATAAGTATGATGGTGTATAGTGACATAAGCTACTCTTTAAAAAAACTTGGTTGATAAAATAAGTAATCCGTAATTGTGTAAATCTGTTTTCGTATTTGGGCTATGTGTGCCAAATGAGCCATTATAAAATTGCTCATCAAGTGTTTATGGTTATACAAAACAACAAACTCCACCAAACCAAATGCCACCAAACCAATAAGAATACAAAGCGCTATCATATTGTGTTACTTAAGGAGTTTATCTGTGTTATATTTGCCATATTATTTCAAATCAAATTAAGCTTATATTTTACATTAGCCTTTGCAAAAAGTACAAACTTAATACTATCTGGCACTCTAATGCGGGTTTTTACAATCTCGTCGGCTGGAGTTTGCTTTAGCTTTTGCAGTAGCTTTTTGTAATAAACAAACGCTATATATACAGCCAGTTTAGATTTGCCAGGCAACTCTTTTATACCTTTTTCGGCTTCATCAAAATCGTTTTCAATATCGGCAATCAACTGACCCTTTACCTCTTCCGAGAAACTATCTATCTCCACATCCGGAAAGTAAAGCCTGTTCAATCCGTGCGAATCTGCTTTAAGGTCTCTCAAAAAGTTTACTTTCTGAAATGCCGACCCCAGTTTCATAGCAGGTTCTTTCAATTGGTTGTAGCGCTGCTTGTCGCCATCCAAAAAAACCAGCAAACTCATTAGCCCCACCACATTGGCCGAGCCATGAATATAATTATCCAACTCACTATTGGTTTCATAAACCTGTTTGCTCAAATCGGCCTTCATACTTTTCAGAAAAGAATCAACCAACTCATGGGGGAACTCATATTTTGCAACAGTTATACCAAACGAGTTTAAAACAGGATTCATACTTATGCCCTGTTGCAATGTTTTGTAATACTCTTTTTCGAAATCATTTAACAGAAACTCTTGATCCGACTCATGAAACGTATCAACAATCTCATCAGCCAATCGCACAAACCCATATATACTATATATAGCTTGGCGCATCTCGTCAGGCAAGCTTCCCACCGCAATAGAAAAAGAAGTACTATACTTCTTAGTTATCAATTTACTGGTTGTGAAGGATATCTCGTTGTATAAATTCATTTAAAAACCACTTTGTTGTTTGTTTAGCTTTGATTGGTAATAGTTGAACAAACCTATCTTGTAAATGTTTACTATTTTCGTTAAAATAATTAGATAATATTGGTAACCGATTTCAAAAAGGCTGCAACCATTTGATTGTCTAGTTCTTCTGTTTTATACCAACTATTTGTTTAAAAGCTGATTTTGTTGCTTCTTCTCATAATTATTGTTTGCTTTACAAAGTTAAAACAAATCGTATGCAAATGGAGAATTAAAAGTTAAAAGTGGTGAGTGATAAGTCGTAAGTAGTAAGTCATAAGTGGTAAGTCGTAAGTAGTATGTGATAAGTGGTAAGTCGTATGTCATAAGTAGTATGTGGTAAGTAGTAAGTAAGTGGTAAGTGAGTGAGTTTACTTCCCTAAATAGGGTTTACCGCTTTCGTTAATAATTCAATTATACAATTCCAAACCAGGAGAGAGAAGCTAAATCATCCAACCCATTGATAATTTACCATTCACCACTATTTTATATGCATCAACATCTGTACAAAAAATTCCACCATAATTTACAAACATTCTCGCCAATATTTCAAAATATTGGCGAGAATGTTTAATTTACTACTCAATAGTAACATGCAAACTTGAACTTGTAGTGCATCTGTAGTCTACAAGCTGTTTAAAGTCAGTTCCGTAACTAGTTTCCCAGCTTTGAGTAAAAGTTGCGTTAGTAATAAAACTACATACTTCTAGGCCATATTTATAACCACTTACTCCATCGAAATACTTCTTCAGATCAATGTTTTTTAGCTCAATACTACCCGTACTTCTCACTACGTAAGTGTCATATGAGGGGAGTTTTTTTGTTTGGCTAAAAGTTAATTTAGTGATAATGGTAGGATTAGTTGCCTTATCAAGTTCCAATACTAAAGTAGACCTTGTTTCTGACAATCCCGATTCAGATATATATACATCAGTTCCTGTATAAGTATTTCCATGACCGTTAAGTGTTATTTCACTTACTTGAAAGATTAACTCATCTTCAATGTAATCTGAACTACCTCCAAAGTTATCAGTTCTGTAAAATTTCGCCAATATTGAAACATGAAAAAACACATCAAATACCTGCTTTACGGGTGCTACAAAATAAATAGTATAGCCATCAAGAAAAGTGCCCGCCTCCCTCAAGTCAACTTCAACTCTTACTTTGGTGTTTTTTACATTATTTAGAAAATTGTTCATATCAATGTCCCATTTAAAGACGTTTTCTCCGGCCTGAAACGTCTCTAAAACAGTCTTTTCATAAAGCTTTTTTCCTGTTTCGTTATCGTAAGCACGAAGTTCCAAACTAAGTTGTTTTGATACTTGTGCGGCATTAAATACAGGCAGCTTAAAGCGCATACAGCTTGCAGAGTCGGGTATAACATCAACCTTTATATTCCCAAGAGCATATTCCCATATATATTTATTTTCGGCATCTTTATTATAAACCATAGCAACAGGAAACTCAACAATCGCTCCGTCAGAAGCTCGCTTTATTGGCACAATAAAGGCCAATTGACCATCCTGTCCTTTCAATGGCATACCAACAGTGTACATAGACCTGCTAGTTGGAACAGCTATATCTGCATATAGAATTTGGTAGGCTTCTTGCATCCATTTATCTTTCATAAGCCAATCAAAATCGGCCCATTTGTACATTGTTTCGCTTCCCACATTTTGCGGATTGTGGTAAAGCAGTTTCACCGAAATCTTTGACGCAGAAACCAAATCAATTTTATACCCTACAACAAGTATAGCGTGTCCGCCAATACCAGGATAGTTCAGTTTTAAAATAAGCGGTTTGTTTTCGTTGAGCTTATTTATTATCTCACTTAGTAAATTGCTCTTAGAAAGAAATGAAGACACTTCGAATTTTACCCCGGTTTTTACATTTAATGCTCCCGGCAAATAAGTTTTAAAAGAATACAAGCCTATACCATCGTCCAAACCCGAATGCCCCATATATTTAATATAATCTATAATGGGCATCTCTTGTTTACTGTTGTTTACTGCCGAGTATGCCCTGCCCATCATTGCAGCACAAGCAGCCCAGCAAGTAGCGCCAGGTTGCGCATAAAACGGCATCTTCACAATGCTCTCTTTAGGATTCTTAGCAAGCTCTTCTCTTGATGTGAACGACAAAACCACACGGTCGTAATTGCCACTGCTAGCTCGTGTAGTTTGCCCCACAGCCTTGCCAGGAACAGGGTTTTTAGAGGGAGCTTTAAATTTAGCTGTCAATATTCCGCTTTGAGCATTGTAGTTGAAGCTGATTATTTCTGCATCTATTGTTTCTGCTTTTGTGCCAGACGAATAAATAAACAAATCAATATCTTCAGCAACAAGACTTTTAGGAAGCGCGTACTCAAAATTAATTGTGAATTCTCTCTTCATCTTAGAGAAATCGAAAACAACGTTATTCTCGGTATTGAAGTAGGGTTCGTCCTCAATTAGAGTAATAACTATTTTCTCATTTTCAGCACCGCTGTTTTCATCGGCTTTTACCATGAACTTTCCACCACTCGAAAAAACAAAATTCAAATCTTTTCCTGTAAATTCAGCGGTCACTTCCTTACCGTTTTTATCATCTATTATCAGGTCGGTGTTATCATCGTTATCTACAATATCGGGCTCTTCGTCACAAGAGGGCAGAAACAGCAACATCACTAAACCTAAAACAGATAAAAGCAGTACTAAACTTAATGCCAGTTTTTTTATTGCTTTCATAGCTTTTAATAATTTGAGTTGATAACTAAACAATATTTCAAAGAACAATGAAAAGTAGCAACAAAATCATATTAATTACTCTCAAATCGTATAAAATTACTCTCAAATCGTATAATATATTTTGGGTAAATATTATAACGAGTGAAGGGTATAAGAGTAAATGGTAAAAAAGGTGTTTTGGTTGGAAGTTGACCCTTCTACAGGCTCAGGAAACGCAATGACCTAATTTTGCAACGCAGATAAAAGATGCCATCCCTATGGTATTCTGTTTACATTGTCATTATCTCTTACTACAAAGATTTCGTCCCTGCGACAATGGTGTGTAGCAACTTAAGAGAGATGTTGATGAAGAAGTAGAGGTGGTCCCTGAGCTTGTCGAAGGGCGGTACCTATTACTGCCACCAGTGAAACGTGTTTTTTAATTTCACGGGGTAAACACAAAAAAAGAGACACAATTACTTGCATCTCTTTTTATTATTCTTTCTCTTTTTGATGATTAAAAAGACTACATATACACCGCTTCAAAAACGGCCAATGGAGCTCTTCTGCCAACATTTAGGCTCAATGTATCGTTGTAGATTGTATAATTGTCTGCCAATTCAAACACCTCCATAAACTCCGATTCGTTTACCGCTACATCGGGACATATCATCATAGTGATGCCCATATTTAAGAAACGAACTCTGCTACCTTCTGCCAATTCATACTCGCCAGTAATAGAGTTGCATCCTGCAAATCCACTCACTGTATTGTCATCAGCATTTAGGGTAAAGAATATTTCGCGTTCCTGATTTTCAGCCATTTCCACCTTTTGACCTTCAAGCAAAATAAGTTTCCAATACTTTCCAGCAATTTGTTGGTCAAAATCGGCTTGCTCAATAGCTGTTTCGTTAGCAGCTGTATCATTTTCGGCTTTTTTGTTGCCGCCACAACTTACCAACACCAGTGAAAATAGTGATAGAAATAAAATAGATAATCTCATAATTGTACTTTTTGTTATTGTTTAGTATTACTATTGAACGTATTGACAGTACAATTAGTTTATCTTACGCACAAACTTTGTGAGTATCATAATGGTTTGCCCATCAATCTTACCCTCTATGTGCGTTGGATCATTCGGGTCGGGGCGAATATTTCTTACCGCAGTACCCATTTTAGCGTTTATGCTAGAGCCCTTCACATCCAAATCTTTTATCAAACTCACAGAATCGCCCATTAGCAACAACTCGCCATTGCAATCTCTGTGAAGCGTGTCCTCAATATCGGTTAAGTGCTCGCCTGTAGCCTTTGCCCACTCAAGGTTATCTTCGTCAAGATACAATATCTCAAGCGCATCGTGAGCCCAGGTTTCAGATCTAAACCTATTCAGCATTCTCCACGCCACAACTTGCACGGCTGGCACAGCGCTCCACATAGTATTGGGCAAAAAAGCAGCCCAATAGTTAGCTTCCAACTCTTCTGTAATATTCACTTGCGCCAAACACTTGTCGCAAACATGCACACTACCATCAATATCTGCACTACTGCTATGTGGTACACTATATATGGTGGTTGCCTCGGCCTGCTCGCACAACTCACACGAGCCATTGCTACGCGCTTGTATCTCTTTTTCTAAACTCATCTTTTTAAACTTTAGTGTTAATATTTTGTGCAAAGATAGGCTTATTTAATTGAAAGGTAAAATAGGTGACAAGCGAAGAGACAAAAGTTAAGAATCGAGATTTAAAAACGTTTCGGAACAACAGCGGTATTTAACCATTCGTAGTTTGTGTTTTGCAACTTGCAATTAATCTATCCAATTGCCAATTTTATCAGCATACAGAAAAACATCAACCAAGATCATGTATAGTCTAATGCTAATAACTATCTTCGTCAAAAATATACAGCAAAAACCAATTCACCTATGAACGTTTCACTATTAATCTCTACCTACAACTGGAAAAAGGCACTAGAACTGTCGCTACGAAGTGTATTTGACCAAACTATTCTGCCAAAAGAGATACTTATAGCAGATGACGGTTCAACAGATGATACGCGCAAACTCATAGATGAGATGCGAGAAATTTCACCAATCCCCATTATTCATTTTTGGCAAGAAGACAAAGGTTTTAGAGTTGCCATTATTCGCAACAAAGCCTTGGCCAGCGCCACAGGAGACTATATTGTACAGATTGATGGCGACATTTTTCTAAATCGCCATTTCATACAAGATCATATAGAGATGGCACAGAGTGGATTTCTTGTCTGTGGTAGCCGTGTTAGTCTGTCAGCCAAAGAGACAGAGGGTTTGCTAAACAATCAAATAAAACGTGGCGATCTTACCACAAAATTGGTGTTCAATAATATGCGTTCGAAAACAGTGCGACACTATTTAGCCGAGCGATATGCAAAAGACAGCTACAAAAACATTAGAGGTAGCAATATTGCTTTTTGGTACAAAGATTTGATAGCGATAAATGGCTATGACGAGGTTTTTGACTCCTGGGGTCCCGAAGACCGTGAACTGGTATCTAGATTGTTTAACCTTGGCGTGAAAAAAAAGACGCTCAAATTTGGGGGTGTTTGCTTTCATCTGTTTCATGGAAAACGGTCTAGGAGCGAAGTGGAGCGATTGAGCAAAATATTTATGAATTCGATAGAGAAAGGGGTTGTTAGAACTAAGGTTGGGTTGGATAGGCATACTGAAGAGTTGAGGGTTAAGAATTTAGAATGAAGAATGGGGTGTGAGGTTTGGGGTATGGGGTGTGAGATTTGGGGTACGGTTAAATTCCATTGTCATTCCTATGCTTGGGGGTAGGGCACTGCGGCTTCCAGCCCGCACTGACCATAAAAAAGATAGAATGTAAAATGGTAAAACAGCCCTGTTAGCAATCAGCCGCCCCCAACCCCCTAAAGGGGGCTTTGGATTGTATAGGGCAATTTGGTTTGCATGTTTAACAGCCCTGTCAATCCGATGCGCATGCGAGGAAACTGTTCAATTGCCAGATGCGGGGTTCGAGATTCGGGATTCGAGATTCGAGGTACGGGTTGCGAGGCTTGGTTAAACAACCTTGTCATTCCGATGCATAGCGAGGAATCTGTTTAAATGCGAGGTGCGGGTTTGGCTTCGCCAAAAAGGAATAGCACACTGATGACGCTGATTAGGCTGATTAGCCCCAGTGAAATATTAAATTCTAATTTCACCCCAATGAAATATGTTTTTTAATTTCACCCCAATGAAATGTTAAATTCTAATTTCATAGGGCAGGTGGGGCAAGCGGGGCAGGCACTGATAAAAAGCATGTTGATTAATGATTGCAGAATTGTTATACCCTATGAAATAATGCTTCGCATTAAAATCTTTGATTTTATTTAATAGGGTGAACGGGATTCCTCACTCCGTTTCTTCTGTATAACAAGCCTATTTCCCCATCATCACCCACAATTAATCATCCACAAACAACCATTATTTTTTATCCCACTCACATTCTATTTTTTTATATAAAAACATCTACTATCTTTATAGCTCTATAATTTTAGGGGTCAACAATATGCATTAAACCCACTCTTCTTTAAGAACAGGTATGCAGCAGTTGGCAAAATAAATTATAGAAACACAATTAACACACAATCACAATCAATACAATGAGTATGAAGAACGATATCTTTTATTGCCCATTCAGCTTTCCGGCGAGCGACGTAATACTCGAAAACAATCTGGCATTCGCCATCTATGACAAGTACCCAGTATCTAGGGGGCATGCATTGGTAATACCCAAACGCCATATCGACAACTATTTCGAGCTCACCATCGAAGAGCAAATGGCGTGTCATGTTCTCTTGAATATGTTAAAGAAGATGCTCGACAAAAAGTATCGTCCAAGTGGCTACAATGTAGGCATAAATATAGACGAAAGTGCCGGCCAAACTGTGCGCCATACATCTATTCACCTCATACCTCGTTACAAAACCAATGTTACCAACCCCACCAGTGGTGTAAGAAATGTAATTGCCCAGCGTGCCGATTATCAAAACCACAAAGAAGAATGGTTGGAAAATAGCGCAAGCAATTATAGCAACATGCAACCCAAATCTGACAATGAACGCATGAGGGCTTTTTACAATTACCTCGACGAACTTGTTTTTCACAACAGCGATTTTATGGATGTTACCATGCAGTGCATCGACGCCAATAATAACATTGTGCCCGTGCAACACGAAAATATTTACGAGGCTTTTGTGGCAGGTTGCGAAATTGCAATTAGCCTGAGTTGTATGCTAGATGCGGATGCCGATGGCAAATACCTCTTTGTTGACAATGAGTGGCGTGTACACAAAAATGTAGACTACAAAGCCTACCTCGATGAGTACTCTTCTCTTGTACCCTACAAGCAAGATACAATGGTGCTGACTATGCAAAACGAATACAAAATAAAACGTTTTGGTATTGTAGAGCGCACTACCTGTGGCACTAGCATATTTTTTGAACATCCTTTGTATAAAGAAATTACCGATGCTATGCAGGAGTTGGTGGATGGGTTTTAGAATGAAGAATGGTAAAACAGCCCTGTCATTCCGATGCGCATGCGAGGAATCTGTTCAATTGCGAGATTCGAGGTGCGAGGTTCGAGATTCGAGATTCGAG
>SMER01000084.1_pt1 | contig 23243 bp, 14 predicted proteins | sample 2456411 | NCBI WGS metagenome assembly SMER01 (sample SAMN10132597, study PRJNA489261) | soil metagenome | isolation source: day1 antibiotic-silt loam soil ammended with raw manure from dairy cow... | place: USA | collected 2015-05-01 | reverse complement strand
TCAGAAGCTCCTGCTAATCAGTGGCAACAACACTCTAAAGAGATTGAGTATTCAACCCGATATTTAATTCTGCTTGTGATAACTATACCACTACTACTTTTTATATTAAGTACACTCTCTCTTGGAGCTGCACTTCTATTGACGCTGCCTTGGTTTGTTTTTATATTTTGGCGGTATCGTTTTGCTATGCGACAGCTAAAGAAGTGGCTCTTTTGGATGCAGTTGTTTTTAATACTTGTCTTGGCATGGTTCTTTAGCAAAACATCGAGTGGGGGATTAGAAGGGCGACTTATAGCACTCTCTAGCGGAATGATTATGGTTTTACGTGCCCTTGTTGTAGTTACAGGCTTTGCTGCAATAAGTACAGAGTTGCGTGCTCCAGTTATGCAGCGACTCTTCTTTCGCTCTGGATTTAGGCAGCTTTATCTTTCAGTAAATCATGCCTTTGGTATATTGCCCATGGTTGTTGGTGGATTGTCTACCCCGCGTCAGTTTATTTTAAATCCTGCACGATCTATTGCAAATAGTTTGCGCAATGTTAATAGTTGGCATCAATATCTTGTGCGGTCTCTTGATAAGGAGGAGTTTGATTGAGTTGTCAGTAATATGTTCGCCCTAAAGGTTTCTCGCAAAGACGCAGAGGAAAATGCGTTTATGGCCTTAACGGTCACAGCTGTTTGAATAGTGTATTAGTAAACAAGCAGCGGTAGTTGAACCTGCAGAAGTGGCTATTATCCCGCTCGCGCCGATTTCCGAATCGGTGTGTTGCGCAGCAAAATAAGTATTTTACTTTGGCAGGAACGAGTTGCAAACTCGCGCTAGCGGTGATTCTTTTAATCAAACAACAATTAATCAACACGCGATTTTGCAGGTCATCCTTAATTTCTTTTCCTCACCAACTGATACCCCGATCTAAAGAGATAAACAAATGGATAAACCACAATATGCATTAGTTTGGTGTAAGGGAAAATCATAAATATGAAGAGTCCCGTAACAATATGAAGTTTATACTGAATGGAATGATTAGCAAGGATTGCTCCTGCATCGGGTTGAAAAGTAACTACTGCTTGTGCCCATTCGCTCAAAGCTGCATATTTTTCAATAGGTCCCGTGGCTGTACCAGCAACTGCAGATAGGCCGAATATAACTTCTACCAACAATAGTAATAAGATAAAATGATCTTGAATGCTACTATTCATCTTTATACGTGGCGAGCTAAATCGTCGGATAATCAAAATTGTCATCCCAATCAAAGCCATCAGTCCAAATAGAGAACCCATCGATAAAGCTATTATTCGTTTGGTTTCTGTTGTCATCACCATATGATAGAGCCATTCGGGGATAAAAAGTGTGAGGTGTCCGAAAAATACAAAGATAATACCAATATGAAAAAGGTTGCTTCCCAACTTTACTTGCTTATCGGCAAGAAACTGTGTAGATTCAGCTTGCACTGTTTTGTTGCCAATAATTAGCCGAGTAACAACACCAAACAAGAATATGGCAATGGCTATGTGAGGCAGATAGGTAAACAGTAGGTTGTTGATATAATTGTCCATGTCTGTTGATTTTAATGATTGAAGTATATCAAATTAGTCTATTGGTTGATTTACATCCAGAAACTCCTTGTGAAGAGCAGGAAGGTGTTGCACCTCCAAAAGTTACAGGTTCCTCTTCATATTCAGCATCCAAATCCAAAGGCTTTTCATTTTTAATCATCGCTTGGGTTATAGCCTTATCGGGTTGCTTGGCCGATAATGAAATAATAGCTTTAAAGATAGAACTATATGGATTGTTACCATCGCTGAGTGCCACATTTATTTTATCCATAATGTTCACAGTCTCAGCAAGTAGCTCAGCAGCTTTTGCAATTGAAAGAGTAGATAAAAACTCCAAAAATGCAGGAATATAATCTGGCAATTCTCTAGCAGTGAGGTGCATTCCTTTCTCTTTGTAGAACTCTATAAGATTTACCATTGCTTGGCCTCTATCTCTAGAGTCACCTTTTATGTGCTCGAAAATATGCAGCGAAACACTTCTGGAATAATCAAATAGTTGCACATACTCTCCTTGCCAATCGGTAAGATCGAGTTGATTGAATCTTTTGCAGAACTCACCTATTTCATCTATACTGTCCTCTTGTAGCAATGCCTCTTCTTTCAACTCTTTTTCTGCTACAAGAAGAAAACCTTGTAACTCATCGCTTGGATAAGAGAGTAAAAGAGATAGTATTTTGTAAGTCTTTATCATAATTAGATACCTCCAAATAGATTTTTAAATTTCTCAGTGTCGTTGCTATCACCATCTGGATAACCACCGCTAGAACTATGTTGAAAAACATTTTTTGCTTCCTCTCTATGGCTGGTAGGTATCACAAACCTATCGTCGTAATTGGCAATAGCCATAAGGTGATACATCTTTTCTGTCTGTTCGGGAGTAAGTCCTGTGCCTTCCAACACTTCGGTGTTGATTACTTTATCTACTGTTTTACTACGCATATAAGCGCGCATAGCCAACATACGTTTAAGTGCATCTTTTACGGGTTTCTCATCACCCGCCGTAAACATATTGGCTAGATACTTATGCGAAATACGCATATCGTCTACATCGGGCAAAATTCCGTTCATGCCAATAGTGCCACTTTCAACAGCCGATTGAATGGGCGATAATGGTGGAACATACCAGACCATGGGCAAGGTTCTATACTCTGGATGTAGCGGAAAGGCAACCTTCCAATCTATGGCCATCTTGTAGATAGGCGATGCTGCTGCAGCTTCCAATACGTTTTGGTTAATACCTTGTTTACGTGCTTCAGCAATTACTTCTGGATCGTTTGGATCTAAAAACATGCTTAGGTGTTCTTCGTAAAGGTCTTGTTCATTAGATGTTGCTGCTACTTCTTTTATTTTGTCGGCATCATACAAAATCATTCCAATATACCTTATTCTTCCAACACACGACTCGCTGCAAATGGTAGATTCACCCACTTCGATACGTGGATAACAGAAAGTGCATTTCTCTGACTTCTTGGTTTCCCAGTTGAAATATATCTTTTTGTAAGGACATCCACTAACGCACTGACGCCATCCGCGACATTTATCTTGGTCTATGAGTACAATACCATCTTCCTCGCGTTTGTAAATGGCTCCTGATGGACATACAGCCACACAAGTAGGGTTGAGGCAGTGCTCACAAATACGAGGCAGATACATGATAAACGAATTCTCAAACTCGCCATATATATCTTTAGGAACTCCTTTAAAGTTGGTCTCTTTGCTTCTGTTTTTAAATTCTCCTCCCAAATCATCTTCCCAGTTGGGCGTTTTTTCAATTTTCTCCATCACTTTACCTGTCAAGATAGAGTGGGGACGAGCTGTGGGCGGTGTTTTAAATTTAGAGCCTTTGTGCAAGATAGAGTAGTTGAAAGTAAAAGGCTCGTAATAATCATCAATAGTGGGCATTGTGGGACTAGCGAAAAGGTTTTTCATAACACCCAATTTGCTACCCATCAATGGGGTTAGTCTATCTTTATCAACTTTCCAGCCACCTTTCCAGCGTTCTTGATTTTCCCATTCGTCGGGATAGCCAATGCCTGGTTTAGTTTCTACATTGTTGAACCATACGTACTCAACGCCTTTGCGCGATGTCCATACGTTTTTACAAGTGACTGAGCAGGTGTGACAGCCAATACACTTGTCTAAGTTCATTACCATTGCTATTTGTGCGCGTATATTCATAGCGGTTGAGTTTTTTAGTTTTCTTCAATTGGTTCATCCATCCACTCAACTTTATTGAGTTTTCGGATAATAACAAATTCATCGCGGTTGGCACCGATAGTGCCATAATAATTGAGACCATAGCTCAATTGTGCATATCCGCCTATCATATGAGTGGGTTTCAAACAGAGTCGCGAAACGGAGTTGTGAACACCTCCACGATTTCCTGTAATTTGGCTCACGGGCATATTTACAGTTCGCTCTTGGTTGTGGTACATTATGAGTGCACCATTGGGTATTCGTTGCGATACCACCAATCGTACTACTGTAGCCCCGTTTTGATTATAAACTTCCACCCAATCATTGTCTATAAGGTCCATCTTCTTGGCGTCATCTTCGCTCAACCATGCCACAGGTCCTCCACGACCTAAAGTAAGCATCAGTAAATTGTCTGACCAAGTAGAGTGTATGGTCCATTTATTGTGAGGGGTCATCATATTCAGTATCATATACTTTTCCTTTCCCTCCAATTTATCAATCATTCCTTTCAGCGATTTGGTGTCAATGGGTGGCTTGTAGCACACCAAGTTTTCACCAAAGTCAATCATCCACGGATGATCTTGATAGATAGATTGTCGCCCTGTTAGTGTTCGCCATGGAATTAGCTCATGTACATTGGTATATCCAGCATTGTATGATACCTCATGCGATTCAATACCACTCCAGGTGGGCGAGCTGATAACTTTTCGAGGTTGTTGAATTAAGTCTTTAAATCTAATCTGCTCGTCTTCGCGCTTAGCAGCCAAATGGCGATGCTTGCGTCCTGTTATTTTTTCTAATGCCTCCCATGCTTTTACAGCTACATGTCCATTGGTTTCGGGTGCTAATGTAAGAATCATTTCAGCGGCATGTATGTCGGTTTCTATCAAAGCTCTTCCATGGTCTTTGTGTCCGATGACGGATGATAGATTGAGTTTCTTTAATAATGCTACTTCTTCTTTTGTATCCCAACTGATGCCTTTTCCGCCATTACCCAACTCTTCCATAAGTGGTCCTAACGATGTAAATCGCTGGTAGGTATTGGGATAGTCGCGAATAACTTCAATAATATCCGACATGTTTTTACCTGGTTTCAGCTCCAGATTATCCACTTTCCAATCTTTGGCGTAAGCAGTTTCAGACAACTCCATCGGCGAATCGTGTTGCATGGGCTGCAATACAACATCTTTTTCAATTCCAAGGTGACCAGGAGAGAGTTCAGAAACTTTTTTAGCTATTCCTTTAAATATATTCCAATCGGTGCGTGCTTCCCAAACAGGGTCTACAGCATCGGAGAAAGGGTGTATAAATGGATGCAGGTCAGTAGTACTTAAATCATTCTTTTCGTACCATGTGGCTGCAGGTAAAACTATATCGGAGTGAAGCGCTGATGTGGACATTCTAAAATCTAGCGTTACCAATAAGTCTAACTTTCCTTCTGGTGCTTTATCGTGCCATTTTACTTCTTGTGGAAGTTGCTTGCCATTGGCTTTTAAATCGCTTCCCATCACACTGTTTTGTGCGCCAAGCAAGTGCTTCATAAAATACTCCATTCCTTTGGCACTCGAAGCCAAAAGATTAGAACGCCAAATAAACATATTTCTAGGGAAGTTCTTTGGGTTATCTGGATCTTCTGAAGCAATAGATAGTTCATTGCTCTTTAATTTCTGTGTGATAAAGTTTTTTACATCTTTACCTTGTTCGGCTGCTTGTTGTCCTAGTTTAATGGGGTTGTCGTTTAATTGTGGACTTGATGGCAACCAACCCATTCGTTCAGATTTTACGTTGCAATCAATTATCGACATCATGTTCCACTTCTCTTTGTCTGCCAAAGGAGATATTAATTCTGAAAGACCCACTTTCTCGTAGCGCCACTGATTGGTGTGCATATAAAAATACGAAGTCGCATTCATGTGGCGAGGTGGACGCTGCCAGTCTAATCCAAATGCTAGAGGTGTCCAACCTGTTTGTGGGCGAAGCTTTTCTTGGCCTACATAATGCGACCATCCTCCACCGGATTTACCAATACATCCACAGAATATGAGCATATTTATTGCACTTCGGTATATCATGTCTGTATGATACCATTGATTGACACCGCAACCAATAATAATCATAGATTTACCTTCTGTTTTCTCTGCAGTTTCGGCAAACTGACGAGCAGTGGATATAATATGTGATGCAGGTACGCCTGTTATTCTTTCTTGCCAAGCTGGTGTGTAAAGTGCATCTTCTGAATAATCTGGAGAGGGAGCTTCTCCTGGTAATCCTAGCGAAAGACCATAATTGGCAATAGTTAGGTCATATACTGTACAGTACATAAACTTTCCATCGGGAGATTTACGTACAGGTATTTTCCTATCAACTATCTCATCGTGCTTGGTAGCATTAAAGTATTCGTTTTTGTAATCGTCTCCTCCAAAATATGGGAATGAAACCTCTTTCACTTCATCAAACTCTTTTGCAAAAGAGAGTTGTGGTGAAATTTCCTCGCCTTTTAAGAGGTTCATCATCTCCAGGTTCCATTTCTGACTCTTATCCCAACGCGAACCAATAGTTCCATTAGGTATTACCAATTCTTTGCTTTTTTCATCAAAAAGCAATGGTTTCCAATCGGCATTCTCTTCTGTTGCATATTTTGCATCCAAATCGCTCGCTCTTACAACTCGTCCAGCCACATATCGTCCATTCTTTTCCTCTATCTTCACCAAGAAGGGTAGGTCGGAATATTGCTTTACATATTTCTCAAAATAAGGCGTCTTTTTATCAAGATAGAACTCTTTGAGTATCACATGCCCCATAGCCATGCCAAGAGCAGCATCTGTACCTTGTTTTGGTTTTATCCAAAGGTCTGAAAACTTGGCTGCTTCATTGAAATCGGGAGATATGTTGATTGTTTTAGTGCCTTTGTAGCGCACTTGTGTATAAAAGGGTGCATCGGGGGTTCGAGTAACAGGAACGTTTGACCCCCACAGCATTAGGAAAGAAGAATTATACCAATCTGCACTTTCGGGCACATCGGTTTGCTCTCCCCAAGTTTGTGGCGAAGAGGGTGGCAAATCGCAATAAAAGTCATAAAAGCTAAGTATTGTTCCACCCATAAGACTCAAGTAGCGCGTACCAGAAGAGTAGCTAACCATCGACATGGCAGGTATGGGAGTGAAACCAACTAAACGGTCGGGTCCGTATTTCTTGGTAGTATAGATGTTGGCTGCAGCTATTATCTCTTGAGCTTCATCCCAATCTAAGCGAATAAGACCACCCAAGCCACGTTGCGTTACATATTCGTTGCGTGCTATGGGGTCATCCATTATGCTTTCCCAAGCAGCCACCGGGTCGTTGTGTGTCTTTTTTGCTTTCCTGTATGCTTTGGCCAATGCTCCCCGAATCATTGGGTACTTTACTCTGTTGGCACTGTATAGATACCACGAGTAACTAGCCCCTCGAGGACAACCACGTGGTTCATGGTTGGGCAAATCGGGACGTGTTTCGGGATAATCTGTGCTCTGCAACTCCCAAGTAACTAAACCATTCTTTACAAATATTTGCCAAGAGCACGACCCTGTGCAATTCACACCATGGGTGGAGCGCACCACTTTATCAAATTGCCATCGATTGCGGTAAAAGCGTTCCCAATCACGAGGAGTGTCGGTTGTAACAATGTGCTTGTCTGGACTTACTTTTGCTTTTTTACTGAAGTAGATGAGTTTGTTGAGTAGGCTCATAATAAAAGCGTATTAAGGTGAAAAAAGAGGTGGTTTATTTAAAAGCACCTAGTTCTTCTTGTTTGTTTATATGGTAGAATATGCAAATATTCAATAAATATACAATATGCAAAAACAATAAACAAATAAAATAAGGGAATTAATCATGACAGGATAAAAGTTAACATTTCAAGCCATGCCATAATCCTTTTTTTAAGATAATAGGTTCATCTTTAGTTAATAGGAGAGTCTAGTTTGCTTTTAAATTTATTGATAATAATAGTTTGTGTTTTATTTATGTCAAAGAAAAGAGTCTTTCTGACAAAGTATTAAACTGAGAGTAAACGGTAGTTACAAGGACTTATTAACAAACAGATAATCTTTACCCACAGAGTAAAACATGCCTAAGGCTGCAACAGCCCAAGCCACCAATGCAATGTAAATAAAAAAGGTGGGTATCATCATCAAAAATGGAAGGTCGAGCGCTTGCGATAATTTTATTGTGCAAGCAGTGTACATGCCCATAGGGAATATCATGCCCCAATATTGTGGATGATATTTCAAAGGTAGTTGTTTAAAAACATGGCGCCATATACCCAATATTACAATAAGCGGAATCCACCATGTGCCTATAGCCCAGAAAAACAGTGTGAAACCTTTAAGAAAAGGAAGTATTTCACCTATAAACGACCACTCTTGAACGTTCAGTATAATTGAAGAACCAGCTAAGGTGGAAATAGCTACAGCACCCATATTAATCCAATAGGCAGGAGCAAACTCTTCGGCGCGCATCTCAAAAAAAGACATGCGATAGACAATGAGTGTAATGATAATAATGTAAAACATGCAGCCACAAAGAAACATGGCCAACGCAAAAAAAGACACTAAATCGTTGGCAAAAGGAATATGCCCTGTCAGTTGACTTGCAAGAATAGATACCGACTGAGTAGATACAATTATTAGCAACCACACGCCACTAATAGCTTTATTGATGGGGGGTTTGTTTTTCTTTACCGTGAAAACCGTGAAAACTGTGTATATGAGAATCAACCATGCAAAGCTACCAATGTAAAAGAGGATTGCTGCAATTGTAAAGTTGCTGGCAATAACAATAAACTGAGTGCCCAAAACACATGTGCCCGCCACATAGGTTAGAAAACCTGGACTCTTAGCAAGGTCTTTAATATCGTCCATAAAGTTCTTGGGGTAAAGAACAATCCTTAAAATATAGAGGAGGTTCATAAGCAGATATGCCGCTATATTAAAATAGAAAAGTGTATTTGCTATAACGATAAAGTTGAGGTTGTATGAAGCAATAGACACAATGCCTGTTGCCATAACCAAAGCAAAATAGGCAGTAGGCAAATTGGAGAGGTCGCGAAGGAAAGTGGCGGAAATCAATTTTCTTTTTGTCATCTGCGATGAGTTTTAAAGTATATGATAGTTGGTATATAGGTGCAATTAGTTTTAGTATTACCACATATTTTAAGCTCTTCTACTCCGTTTTGCCGTTTCGTTACCTTTTGCGCAAGTGTAAACAGAGTCAGCATCAAAAGTTGTGATTCAAATATTGTATCAAATTTACATATTCATTGGCATTAAAAAAAATTGAGAAGCTATAAATTAGCGACTATTTTTAATTCTCTTCACTGTTTATCAATTGTAAAGGCTAATAGTTTCAAACGTATTTTAATGGAGTGTTTGTTAAGTAATTCGCGATGGATTGGGTAGTTTATTACCTTTATCCAACTATTTACAAACCAAAAATTGGTCTTGTGCAGCTAAATAGAGAGTAGTTTAATCAATTTGCAGATCCTCAATTCTTATAAATTGAGCCCTACAATCACATGTTTCACTAAAAATACCTATGAATTGAGCCCTACAATCGCATATTTCTTTAGAATACCTGTAAATTGCGTCCTACAATCGTAGTTTTAAGATAAAAAGCTCATAATTGAGCCCTACAATCGTAGAATTAAATTAAATACCTATGAATTGAGGCCTACAATCCTAGTTTTCCTATTTATAGCTATGAATTGAACCCTACAATGATAGAATTAGCTTCTAAAGTTACAAATTGAGCCCTACAATAGTAGTTATTTGAAATGAAAAGTTGCAATTGAGCCCTACAATAGTAGTTATCTCAAATGAAAAGGGATAATTGAGCCCTACAATTATAGAAATAGGTTCATAAAGTTACAATCTTAACCCTACAATTGTAGAGTTTGTTCATTGAAGTTCTAAATTGTAGCCTACAATGATAGGTATTTGTTCAAAGAACTATCAAATAAGCCCTAAAGTTGGAGTTATTCTTATAAGAAATTGCTAAATAACACATCCAATTAGAGAAACTGCTTTCATTTGATGCCTTTGGATGGATCAAGCATGTGAAACAATTATTTTGTACGCACATACTTACTAGTGCATTATGTATAATTTGATGAAGGTTCTTGAGCAAAAAAAGCCCCTGAAAACATTATCTTCAGAGGCTTTAGTGTTTATGCGTTTGTGCTCTACACTTATTTCACAAACTTTTCGCCCATTGGTAAAATGGTTTTACCAGCCAAATCGTTAATTATAATGCCCGCCATCATATACCATGCTGCAAAAGCACAAATAATAAGATCTATTGCCGCAAGAGCTTTTAGCTGTGGAAAATAGAAATGCTCAAGCACCAATAAAATAAAGCCAATAAGCAGTGTTCCAAAAGTAAAAGACATTGCTCTATGCACTCTAAGCGAGGCAATAAACATGATGGCTGTGTAAAGCGTCCATCCAAATAGATAGAAACCTACATCTGATGTGCTTGAAGAATAGATTCCATAATGGTTGAACAATTTTATAATACTCAACCCTATCCAAAAGGCTCCATAAGATACAAAAGCGCTGTATCCAAAATTATTACCCACCTTTTGTTCTTGAAAGCCAGCAATCATTTGAGCCAACCCTCCAAAGATGAGACCTAAGCTAATTACAGGACCCCAACCAACCAGGCCAAGATTGTGTAACTGAAGTAAGAATGTAGTCATTCCAAAACCTGCTAATCCAACAACTGCGGGATTTCCTTTTTTCATTTGTTTCTGTTTTTAATATGTTAATATTTACGGGTGCAAAAATACTCATTTAATTTGTCAAAAACCTAAATGTATAGTGAGATAAGATGAATATTGATGATGTTGCTTTGCGGCATAGTGTAAAGTGCTGCTATTTAAATGATTAGATACATAAACACAATATTATATCTAAAACTTTTTTTTAGGCGAATTGGTGTTATAAAGGATGGAGTGATGAAGTTTTAAAAAACAATCACCTATAATTGGATTTTTATAAACTCCTAAAACACAATACAAAGGATACGAGACTGAATAAGTTATCTGAAAACATAGAAGAATAAAAACATGTTAGACAAACTACTTTACTAAACAATGACTCATTTGTAAAGTAGACTAGATTCAAAACAATGAGTTCTCGCTTTGCATTTTTACTTTTAAATGTAAATAATTGTCTCCAAATAAGCAATTTGTTGGCCGCACGACGCTAGAATTGTGTGTTTAAAAGTTTACTACTGACATTACTACATCTATTTCATCAGGGGAAAGGAGACTTGTGCCATCGCAGAGAACTCGACGCTTCCAACAAAATTGCTTCATAAAATCTACTATTCATCTTAAAGAATGCCATAAATACTCTGTTTTTCTAGAATTCATCTTGATGAACGGTCAAAATATTTTATTTATCTACTATTCATCTTAATGAATGGCATAATTATCTTTTTTATTTCCAATTCATCTCAATGAATTGCACAAATAATTTTATTTTCAAAAATTCATCATGATGAACGGCTCAAATATTTTAAATACCTACCATTCATCATGATGAATGGCATAAATATCTTTTTTTTCTATGATTCATCTTGGTGAATTGCATAAATAATCTTTTTTTCTACGATTCATCTTGATGAATAGCACAAAAAACTTTTAAATCTACCATTCATCTTAGTGAATTGCATAAATATCTTTTTTTTCTATGATTCACCTTGATGAATTGCATAAATATTCTTTTTTCTCATAATTCATCATGATGAATAGCACAAAAAACTTTCAAAACAGGCGTTCATCTCGATGAATGGTACAAGTATTTTATTTTTCTACGATTCATCTCGATGAATTCTATAAATAATTTCTTTTTCTATAATTCATCATGATGAATTGCTTTAAAAACTTTCAAAAACTCCTGTTTATTAAAGAGAAAGTCACCAATAACTTTTAAAACTACACTTTGCAAGCGAAAATAGCAGCTATTGCTTTCGAAAGTTCATACCTACAAGCGAGTTAAGCATATATAAGTTTTAAACAATTAATTCGTGCACTATAAAAGCAGGAGTTAATTTTAAATCTTGCAATTCTTCTAGCTAGCGCAAAGGAGTAACCATTTGGAAAATCGTATTGCAGTGCACTTGGTAGAGAAAATTCATGAATTTTATTTTGATTATCGCACTACCTGTACACATACTCTCTATAGAGCGTCTTTGGTGGAATATAGATACTGCTTATAGACTAGTTTATGATTATACTATTTAGGGTGTCTTTGCGAGGAGCAGGATCTCCACGACCCCAGAACCTATACAAAAATTAAGGACCGTGAGATTTATAAAGCTGTTAGTAATATGATTTGAAATGCCCCCTTTACAGGCAGCATGTATGATGCTTTGAGTAGTGTTTTTGTATGTTTACTACAAAAAACCCCCTCTCTATCACTATCCGATAAAGAGGGGGTTTATTCTTCTATATACAAAACCTTGCATGCAAAGTTTCTACAATGTCTTAGAAAATACTATTTACTCTCTAGTGCCTCAATACTCTCCTTCAACGAAGTAATTTTGCTCTCAGCATCAGCCTGTTTCTTGCGTTCGTTATCCACAATTTCGGGTTTTGCGTTTTGCACAAAACGTTCGTTGCTTAGTTTCTTTTGCACCGATTTCAAGAAACCTTCTTGATAAATCAACTCAGTTTTCAGCTTTTCCAATTCAGCTTCCACGTCAATGTTGTCGGTTAGCGGAACTGCAAACTCTGTAGTAGCAACCATAAATGAGGCTGCGCCTGCAGATTTTTCATTAACAGCGTCAATAGCAGACAAGTTAGCCATTTTGATAATAGCCGCATTGTATGCACTGTTGTGCTCGCCCAATATCTCCAGAGAAAGCTCATCCCTATTTGGAATGTTTTTCTCTAATCTGATGGTGCGAATACTTGAAATGATATGCTTTGTGTGTTCTATATCAGCCAAAAACTGATTGTTGAATGCTTTGCTTTCTGGCAACATTGCCATCATTATACTTTCGCCCTCTTTGCGTGGAGCAATGGCTTGCCACAACTCTTCGGTAATGAAAGGCATGAAAGGGTGGAGCAAACGCAACAGGGCATCAAATGAAGAGAGTGTTGCCTGGTAAGTTACTCTATCTATTGGTTGCTGATAAGCTGGTTTCACCAACTCTAAGTACCATGATGAGAATTCGTCCCAAAACAATTTGTACAATAGCATTAATGCTTCGGATAGGCGATACTTAGAAAGCAAATCGTCCATCTCATCGATGGTTTGCGATAGCTTGTTATCGAACCATTCTACTGCTATTTTAGCAGCTTCGGGTTGTGGTATTGTATCATCAACTTCCCAACCTTTTACTAAGCGGAAAGCATTCCATATTTTGTTGTTGAAGTTACGGCCTTGCTCGCACAGCGCCTCATCAAATGGCAAATCGTTACCTGCAGCCGATGTCAATAGCATTCCCATGCGCACTCCATCAGCACCATATATCTTCATCAGTTCTATAGGATCGGGTGAGTTACCCAATGATTTGGACATCTTTCTACCCATCTTGTCACGCACAATACCTGTGAGGTACACATTCTTGAAGCAACGCTCATCGCGGTACTCATAACCTGCAATAATCATGCGCGCCACCCAAAAGAAAAGAATCTCGGGAGCAGTAACAAGGTCATTGGTAGGGTAGTAGTAGTTGATATCTTCGTTGTCGGGGTTGTTTATTCCGTCGAATACAGAAATGGGCCACAGCCACGATGAGAACCAAGTATCCAAGCAATCTTCATCTTGACGTAAATCGGATAGTTGTAATGTAGGATTGATCTCTTTGGCTAGTTTCAAAGCCTCTTCATCTGTTGCTGCTACTACGTAACCACCTTCGGGTAGATAGTAAACCGGAATGCGATGTCCCCACCACAATTGACGTGAGATACACCAATCTTTCACATTCTCCATCCAGTGGCGATAAGTGTTTTTGAATTTGGCAGGATACAATTGTACCGTATCGTTCATTACTGCATCTAGTGCAGGTTTTGCCAAGTCTTCCATCTTCAAGAACCATTGCATAGATAGTTTTGGCTCTATTACCGAGTCGGTTCTTTCAGAAAAACCTACACTATTGGTGTAAGGTTCTGTTTTCTCAATCAGGTCTTGCTCTTCAAGCTCTTTCTCAATAAGGGTTCTTACATCAAAACGGTCTTTGCCGTTGTAATGCAAACCATGCTTGTTGAGTGTACCGTCGTCGTTAAATATATCAATGCTCTCTAAGTTGTGCTTGTCGCCCAACATTTGGTCGTTTATATCGTGTGCAGGCGTTACTTTCAAACAACCTGTACCAAACTCAACATCCACATAGTCGTCTTCTATTACCGCAACCTCTCTGTTGGCAATAGGCACAATTAGCTTCTTGCCTTTTAGGTGAGCCGTTTTTGGGTTGTTGGGATTGATACAAACGGCAGTGTCTCCAAATATAGTTTCGGGACGTGTAGTTGCTATCACAGCATACTTACCCTCTTCGCCCACAATAGCATAGCGCATATAGTACAACTTGCCAGTAACCTCTTTGTGAATTACCTCCTCGTCTGATAGAGCCGTTTTGGCTTGAGGGTCCCAGTTTACCATGCGAACACCCCTATATATCAGTCCTTTGTTGTGTAGGTCTGTAAAAACTTTCAATACGCTTTCAGAGCGCTTTTCGTCCATGGTAAAAGCAGTTCTCTCCCAATCGCAAGAGGCTCCTAGCTTTTTCAATTGCTCCAGAATAATTCCACCATGTTTGTGTGTCCACTCCCATGCATGCTCCAAGAACTCCTCGCGTGTGAGGTCTGATTTCTTGATACCTTCCGATGCAAGTTTTTCAACCACTTTTGCTTCGGTAGCAATAGAGGCATGGTCTGTACCCGGCACCCAGCAAGCATTTTTGCCTTGCATACGAGCACGACGCACCAAAATATCTTGAATGGTGTTGTTGAGCATGTGTCCCATGTGTAAAATACCTGTCACATTGGGTGGAGGTATTACTATTGAATAGGGTTCACGGTTATCGGGCACGGAATGAAAGAAACCATTCTTTAACCAGTACTCATACCACTTATCTTCTACTTCTATTGGGTTGTATTTGCTTGCTATTTCCATATCTATTTTAAATTGAACTGCAAAAGTACAAAAAGAATGCATCTCTTTGAAATGCATTCAATCAGTTTATTTGATTTGTTAGAAAAAGGACAGGTTGCGACCCTAGTGAAATATAAATTAATTTCACGGGGCAGGCCTATCCCATCACATTATTTATAGAGTAAATAGGGTTTTTGTTGTTGTTTAAATTTCTCTACATCATCTTGCCACATAGCTCTTATCTCTTCGTTTGTTTTGCCTTGCTTAATCATAGTGCGTATATAATCTACACCCACCAGTTTTTCGAAAAACGAAGAGAAGAACTTATCGCCCATCTTCAGGTTGTTGTAGGCATCTATCACATACGAGAGGTCGAATCCATTCTCCCAAATATATTCATCAGAAACATTGCGGAGGTCTACTCCATAACATTTCTTGTTGAGGAGTGGGGGATTCTTTGCTCCTGATACACTGCGTGGTGTGAATGAGAAATCTGCTCCACTATAATTGGGATGACCATATACTTCGAAAGGAAACGTTGTGCCTCGTCCTAAACTTACCACTGTGCCTTCGAAAAGGCAAGTGGATGGGTATAAGTATATTGAGTGTATGTTGGGTAGGTTGGGAGAAGGTGCAATGGGCAACTCATATTTCATATGGCTTGTAAAGTTTTCGCAAGCAACTACGGTTAATTGACAAGTACGTTTGCTGGGCAACCACTTTTCGCCATTTATCATCAAAGCTAATTCTCCCAATGTCATGCCGTGTACCACAGGAATGGGCAATGCACCAACACCCGATTTATGTTTCATATCCAAGATTGGCCCATCTACATAAAACCCGTTTGGATTGGGTCTGTCTAGCACAATCATCTCTTTGCCGTGCTGTGCACAAGCATCCATCATGTGCATCATTGTTATATAGTAGGTGTAGAAACGGAGTCCCACGTCTTGTAAATCAAAAACCAACACGTCAAACTTGGTCATAGTCTCTGCAGAGGGTTTGTTCCCCTTTCCATCGTATAGCGACCATATTGGAATACCTGTTTTCTGGTCTATCGAGCTTCTTACATGTTCTCCCGCATCGGCTGTACCCCTAAAACCATGCTCTGGAGATAATATACCTACTAAATCAAACCCCTTGCTTTTCAACATATCCACCAAGTGCTCATTGGCCACCATGCCGGTTTGGTTGGTTAGCACAGCCACTCTTTTGGCGGTTATTAAAGGAAAGTACTTATCGGTTGCTTCAGCACCCATTTTAATAGTTGCTTTATTAGTAACTGTCTCTTCGCCTTCTTCTTCTTCTTGCGTGCTGCTCGATTGAGAATAGGTGCATGCAAATAGGGTGAATAGAGTTGCTAATAACAGGAGTGGCTTCTTCATTTTATGTTTAATCTTTCGATGTTTTATTGCTGTATTTTTGCTGCTGATGCAAACTCTCAAACTCTTTCTCTAACTCAAAGAGCTCTTTTTTTAGGTTGTTCAGCCTATTTAAAGTCTCTATGCGAACATCTTCAACAGATTTGTTACTCTTTAAAGCTTGTCGTGCTCCTTCAAGTGTAAGTCCTTTCTCTTTTACCAATCTGTACACAATGGCTATCTCCATTATATCTTCTTTGGTATATTGGCGCGTGCCTCCTTTTGTCTTTTTAGGATTGATGTTTTCAAACTCTTTTTCCCAAAATCGTAGCAACGATAAATTTACAGCAAAATGGTCTGCTACCTCTTGTATGGAATAGTAGAGACGTTTGCCCTCTAAATTGATAGGTCTTTTACGTTTTCCCATAATGCTGGTTGTAATAAGTTGTGAATGATATTTGTAACGCTAAACACAACAAAAATAAACTTTTTAAATTAACTTTGCAAACCGATTGTAAGATATATATCTTTGTAGAATAGAAAAAAGATGTATAATTACAACTTTCAATCATTTTTATTTTAATTGTATGATGACTTCAAAAGAGATACGCCAATCATTTATAGATTTTTTTGTTTCAAAAAATCACAAAATAGTCCCTTCTGCACCTATGGTAATCAAGGATGACCCATCTTTGATGTTTACCAATGCAGGTATGAATCAATTTAAAGATGTAATTCTGGGCAATGCCCCTATTAGATATCCACGTATAGCCGACTCGCAAAAATGTTTGCGTGTAAGTGGCAAGCACAACGATTTGGAAGAAGTAGGTCACGATACCTATCACCACACCATGTTCGAGATGTTGGGTAACTGGTCGTTTGGCGACTATTTCAAAAAAGAAGCCATTGCTTGGGCTTGGGAATATCTTGTGGATGTAATTGAGCTAGATAAAGACAGATTGTATGTTTCGGTGTTTGAGGGTGATAAAACTGACAACCTAGAGCGAGACAACGAAGCGGCTGCCTATTGGGAAGAGCTTTTGCCCAAAGACCGCATTATTAATGGAGATAAAAACGATAACTTTTGGGAGATGGGCGATACTGGTCCTTGTGGTCCCTGTTCTGAGATTCACATAGATTTGCGCTCCGACGAAGACCGCAAGAAAGTGAGTGCACTTGAACTTGTAAACCAAGATCACCCGCAAGTAATAGAAATTTGGAATCTTGTGTTTATGCAATACAATCGCATGGCTGATGGCTCATTGGTGGATCTACCTGCAAAGGTTATTGATACTGGAATGGGTTTCGAGCGCCTGTGTATGGCTATTCAAGGCAAGTTGTCTAACTACGATACCGATGTTTTTCAACCCATTATCAAGAAAATTGCAGAAATAAGCAAAGCTACTTATGGCGAGGATGAGAAGAAAGACATTGCTATGCGTGTTATTGCCGACCATGTTCGCACCATTGCTTTCTCTATTACCGACGGACAATTACCATCAAATGCAAAAGCGGGTTACGTAATTCGTCGTATTCTGCGCCGTGCAGTGCGTTATGGGTACACCTTTTTGGATATGCACGAAGGGTTTATGTATAAACTATTGCCTGTATTGATAGAGGTAATGGGCGATGCTTACCCAGAGTTGATTGCTCAAAAAACTTTGATTGAGCGCGTAATAAAAGAAGAAGAAGAGTCGTTTTTGCGCACACTCGAAACTGGAATTCGTTTGCTAGACAAGCAAATGGAAGATCATAAAAAAGATAATAACCTTACACTTGAAGGTGAAACAGCCTTTAAACTTACCGATACTTTTGGTTTCCCATTAGACCTCACCGAACTTATTTTGAGAGAAAATGGCATGACGGTTGATCATGAAGGATTTGAAAGCGAAATGAAAAAACAGAAAGACAGAGCTCGCAATGCTGCTGTTGTTGAAACTGGCGACTGGACAAAAGTACACGATGGAGACCCTATTTTTATAGGATATGATTTCCACGAAACCGATGCCGAAATTCTTCGCTACCGCAAAGTAAAACAGAAGAAACAAGAGTTTTATCAACTCGTATTTTCTCAAACCCCCTTCTATGCAGAGCAAGGTGGGCAAGTAGGCGATAGTGGCTGGATGACTTGCGTCGATACAGACGAGAAAATTGAAATATTCGATACAAAAAGAGAAAACAACCTTGCCGTACATTTGGTAAAGAAGTTGCCTGTTGATATATTTTCTACTTTTACATTGCGCATAGATGCAGAGCGCCGCGTAGCAATAGAGAGCAATCACACAGCTACACACTTAATGCACGAGGCACTGCGTGAAGTCTTGGGGAGCCATGTAGAACAAAAAGGATCGTTCGTTTCCGACAAACTATTGCGCTTCGACTTCTCGCATTTCCAAAAAATGACCGATGAGGAGATTCGCAAAGTAGAGAAGTTGGTTAACAGCAAAATTCGTGCAAATATCACTATCGAAGAGAATCGCAGTGTGCCCATTCAAGAAGCTAAAGAGATGGGTGCAATGGCATTGTTTGGTGAGAAGTATGACGAAGAGGTTCGCACCATTCGTTTTGGCTCATCCATAGAGCTTTGTGGGGGTACACATATATCGTCCACAGGGCGTATAGGTATTTTCCGCATTATAAATGAAAGTGCTATTGCTGCAGGCATTCGTCGTATCGAAGCCATTACAGGCGCAGTATGCGATAAGTATCTTTACGCAAAAGATGATATTCTTGTTCAATTAAGACGAATGCTTAATAATACACCTGAAATTGAGGGAGCAATACAACGCTTGATAGCAGAAAATGAAGAGATGAAAAAAATGGTACAAGAGTTTGAGAAAGAAAAAGCTAAATCGCTCAAATATGCCTTATCAACCTCTAAGAAGGAGAAAAACGGTGTAAATGTATATAGTGCAATTTATTCCGATGTTTCACCTGATATTATCAAGAATATAGCTTTTCAATTGAAGGGCGAAGTAGATGATAATCTTTTCTTTGTAGTAGGTTCTGTTTCCGATGGCAAACCTAACCTAACTGTAATGATTAGCGATGAATTGGTGCAAAAAGGCTTGCATGCAGGCAATATCGTTCGTCAAGCTGCAAAGCATATTCAAGGCGGTGGAGGAGGGCAACCCCATTTTGCTACAGCAGGTGGAAAGAATGCCGAAGGATTGAAGTTGGCTATTGATGAAGTAATGAGTGCTTTGAAGTAGTGTTGGAAGCACTCTTACGCTTTACTAAAAACTCACTATTTAATCTTAATCTATACTCAGTGGACTATAGAATACAAATGACGATATAAGATATAATACATATATAAAACATTTTATTTAATAATCTAAAAACACAAAAAACATGAGAGAAGTAGTTATTGTTTCGGCAGTTAGAACAGCAATAGGTGCATACGGTGGCAATTTTAAAGATGTATCGGCAGTACAACTTGGTACAGTGGTTGCTAAAGAGGCACTTAAAAGAGCCAAAGTAGACCCTGCAATTGTTGACGAAGTTATCTTCGGAAATGTACTGCAAGCAGGATTAGGTCAAAACGTAGCAAGACAAGTATCTGTACATGCAGGTATTCCAGTAGAAGTGCCCTCATTTACAGTAAACAAAGTGTGTGGTTCTGGACTTAAAACAGTAGCCTTAGCAGCTCAAGCTATTATGGCTGGCGAAGCAGACATTATTTTAGCTGGTGGTACAGAAAATATGAGTCAAGCTCCTTACCTTTTAAAAACTGCAAGATGGGGACAACGCATGGGCGATGGCACTATCGAAGATTACATGGTAAAAGATGGGCTATGGGATATTTTCAACGATACTCACATGGGAGTTACAGCAGAAAACATAGCAGAGAAATACTCCTTTACCCGCGAAGACCAAGACAACCTGGCTGTAGTTACGGTAGGTTTAAAGACGAAATTGTAGCAGTTGAAGTTCCTCAAAGAAGAAAAGACCCAATAATTGTAGATACAGACGAGTTTCCAAGATTTGGCACTACTATCGAAGCTTTGGGTAAACTAAGACCCGCTTTTAAGAAAGATGGTACTGTAACAGCAGGTAGCGCGTCGGGTATTAACGACGGAGCAGCAGCATTTATAATAATGAGCAAAGAGAAAGCAGAAGAGCTAGGCCTAACTCCATTGGCTACTATTGCATCTTATGCTTCAGCGGGGGTAGACCCATCGATTATGGGAACAGGCCCTATTCCAGCAACTAAAAAAGCATTGGCTAAGATTAACATGACTGTTCAAGACTTAGATTTGGTGGAAGCCAACGAAGCTTTTGCATCTCAAGCACTATCAGTTATCAAAGAGTTGAACTTAGATACCGAAATAACCAACGTAAACGGTGGAGCTATTGCATTGGGTCATCCAATTGGCGCTTCGGGGGCTAGAATATTGGTTACGCTATTGCACGAAATGGCAAAGAGAGATGCCAAAAATGGTTTAGCTACACTATGTATTGGTGGCGGACAAGGTATTGCTATGGTAGTTAAGAGATAGCGAGTTTAGAACTATATCAAGATAGATAATTAAAGAGGCGTTGCAGTGTGCAGCGCCTTTTTTGTGCCTTTCATTATATTGCCACCCTCACAAATATCGACGACCCAATTTTGCTGGGCTTCAATTTTAGATGTCTATTCAACTCAGCACCCTCTACCTTTGCCCTATAATATCCGTTGTAAACATTGTAATTGCTAATTCCATAACCTATAGCCAGTTTCAATCGGCTGTTTTGTTGTTTTATGTGATAAATGAGTGAAAACTGGAGGTGATAACTCGGATTAAAACGAGAGTATACATTCTTACCCACATCCTGCTTTGTGTAGTAATCCCTTGATAGGTCGTAAGTTAGTTTGTCCACAGAAATGGGATTATACGGAATAGGCTCAAATTGGAAGTCGAGGTCTACACCCAATCCAAAATCTTTAAAAGTGGGACTAGCCAACTTTAATCCAGCAATGGCATTCATGTTTACAATGTTGTCATCTATGTCATAAACAACACTACTCTCAAAGGGAGAATCGAACATCTTATTGATCTTTGCATGCTGAAAATTTAATCCAACTGAGAGCGCTACATAAGGGTTGAGAGCATGATTGTATTTGAACGAAAGATAGGAGGAAATCTCTTCTAAATCATTTATCAGAAGCCCAGCATCACCTCCAAATCCATGTTCCTTTTGTGCAAATACCGAAAAAGTTACCATTGACAATAGAAGTAGTTTGGCTTTGAAGAACAGATGTTTGATATCCATGTGTTATGGTTGTTTAGTTTAGGAGCAAATATAGAGAGATTATTTGTAACTGAGCGATGTGATAGCTTATAATAAGGTAATTGATTTGGCTTTTCTTTTTAGCACTACATTATAATAATCTATGATATGACTAAATTATTTCAGATTAAATAGATATGCAATTATTCTCTTCACCTAAGCCTTATTTTGTCTCACCTCTTCTATATCTTTGGTCACAAACCTAAATTATTAATTAAAAACAGTGTGACATGAATGCAATTGTAGAAAAACATATAGGCAAAGAGGCTTATGAAGCGGTGTTAGATAAGTTAAATGGTAACGAAGAGTATAAAGAGGTTGCTGCCGATTACATAGAGGACTTCCTTATTCAATTGGATGAGCAAAGTATGCTTGAAGAAGACGCTCCTCCTGCTGATTTGTTGGAAATACCATTGCGCTTTATTCAAGGTTATAAACAGAGTAGAGAGTATGGCTTTAGCAAAACATGGAGCAAGTATTACGGACTTCGCAAAGCTTTTGTAAGAAACGAAGATTACTTATTGGCTGACTGTTTCGACGTGGTATCAAAAGAGTGCCTTGATACCGCAAAGAAAGATTTGCGTCTTTACTGTGAAGTAAAGCGTATGAATATGGTTTATATTATTTGAATTTGAAACAAAAAAACATCGTTCGACTGTTACAAAACATTTCTACCACGGTAGATTTGACAATCATGCGATGAAAGTGGCATCTACCACGGTAGAAATGTTTAGAAAAGAAAAAACGACTGTTTTTACGCAGAAAAACAGTCGTTTATGAGATAAATTGAAAAAACAGTGTAGATGAATGAAAATTCATGCGTTGTAAGAGTAATATTATTACGCAGAAAAAAATTATATTTGAGAAATGGAGGATTCTACTTTGTAGAATCCTGTTTTATGACATAAATGGTCTATTTTCCGTGGTAAAAGTGAGTTTTATCTGTTTTCAAACAAATCTACCACGGTAGATGCAAATTTCATGAGGTGTTTGCCATTTCTACCACCTTAGATATGTTTGAAAAAAAGGAGGTGGGGATTTAAAATATCGACAACTCCGTACGTGTTGTAAATTCCTCCAAAAAGAGCATCCCTTTATAAGAGTTACCTTTGGGGTTGAGGGGCGGACTCCAAACAGTGATGCAATAGCGTAAAGGATGTACTGCTACAATTCCACCACCTATACCGCTTTTGCCTGGAAGGCCCACTTTGAAGGTAAATTGCCCCGATTCATCGTAAAATCCACAAGATTGCATCAAAGCATTGGCGCGTTTAGTGCGACTGGGCGATAGAATTCGCTTGCTAGAGTAAGGCACAACTCCATTGTTTGCTAAAAACAAGAAGCTTTTGGATAGCTCCATGCAATTCATCTCTATTGAGCAAATGCTGAAATAGAGGTCCATTACTTCGTTGATATCATTGTGTATGTTGCCAAATGATTTCATAAAGTTGACCAGTGCCATGTTGATGAACCCAGTTGACCTTTCAGATTCTGCTACCCGACTATTAAAATTGATACTATCAATGCCCGATAACGCACGAATGAATGTGAGAACATCCTCTTTAGGCTTATCCAACTCGCTCACCAATATGTCGCATATCACAATTGCTCCCGCATTTATAAACGGATTGCGAGGTATTCCTTTGTCATTTTCCAACTGCACCAACGAGTTGAATGCTGTGCCGCTTGGTTCTACACCTACACGGTCCCACAAATCG
>SMER01000062.1_pt1 | contig 23316 bp, 17 predicted proteins | sample 2456411 | NCBI WGS metagenome assembly SMER01 (sample SAMN10132597, study PRJNA489261) | soil metagenome | isolation source: day1 antibiotic-silt loam soil ammended with raw manure from dairy cow... | place: USA | collected 2015-05-01 | reverse complement strand
TTTTTGGGACGATTCAAAAGCCGCAGAACTGAAGATGAGGGTGATAAAAAGCCTTAAATCGTGGATCAACGGATACGACGAAGTGAAGAACCTGTCGGATGAATTGGAACTAGCGTTCGAATTTGTGAAAGACGAAATCATCACCGAGGAAGAAGTAGATAAGCTTTACGCACGAGCCATAAAAAAGATTGATGATTTGGAGCTCAAAAACATGCTTCGCCAAGAAGAAGATCAATTGGGTGCTGTGCTAAAGGTGAATGCTGGAGCTGGTGGCACCGAAAGTCAAGACTGGGCAGCAATGTTGATACGCATGTATCAGCGATGGTGCGAAAATCATAACTATAAAGTGACTGTTACCAATTGGCAAGATGGTGACGATGCGGGCATAAAGACTGTGACCATGCAAGTGGAAGGCGATCTTGCCTACGGATTCCTGAAGAGTGAAAACGGTGTGCATCGCCTTGTGCGTGTGTCGCCATTCAATGCTCAGGGAAAGCGCATGACTTCATTTGCCTCTGTATTTGTTGTGCCATTGGTGGACGATAGCATAGAGATTAATGTAGATTTGAGCAGCATCACTTGGGATACTTTCCGTTCGTCGGGAGCTGGTGGACAGCACGTAAACAAAGTGGAGTCTGGTGTGCGTTTGCACTACACCCATGTGGATGAAGACACGGGCGAGGAGCAAGAAGTGGTGATTGAAAACACTGAGGGTCGCTCGCAAATGATTAATAGAGACAATGCGATTCGACTATTGAAGTCGCAACTCTACGAAATAGAGTTGGAAAAGCGTCGCGCTGCACAAGCAGTCATCGAATCGGGAAAGAAAAAGATAGAATGGGGTTCACAAATACGCAGCTATGTATTCGACGATAGGCGTGTGAAGGACCACAGAACTAATCATCAAACCTCGGATGTGCCAGGAGTAATGGATGGCGATATCGATGATTTCATCAAAGCCTATTTGATGGAGTATGGCGGCGATAAAAATCCACCATTATAATAAAAGAGAACAGCTAATCAAGTAGCTCACATTTGTAAAACAACAATATAACATACGTGACAATATGAAAGTAGGAATTATACAACAAGCTAACACAGCTAACAAAGAGGAAAATATTGAGAAACTATCAGCATCCATTCGTTCACTTGCGCAGCAAGGGGCCGAGCTGATTGTGATGCAAGAGATACACAATGGTTTGTACTTTTGTCAGACCGAAGACACAGACGTTTTCGATCAGGCCGAAACAATTCCAGGTCCATCTACCAATACTTTTGGTGCATTGGCCAAAGAGTTGGGCGTGGTGATTGTGCTTTCGTTGTTTGAGAAACGTGCTCCAGGGTTGTATCACAACACAGGAGTGGTGATGGAGAAAGATGGCACCATTGCGGGCAAATATCGCAAGATGCACATCCCAGATGACCCTGCTTATTACGAAAAGTTTTACTTCACGCCGGGCGATTTGGGCTTTCAACCTATTGACACATCGGTTGGCCGATTGGGTTTGCTCATTTGTTGGGATCAATGGTATCCCGAAGCTGCTCGCCTCATGGCATTGGCTGGTGCCGAAGTGTTGATTTATCCTACAGCTATTGGCTGGGAATCGACCGACACTGAAGATGAAAAGCAACGCCAACTGGATGCATGGGTTACTATACAGCGCAGTCATGCTGTAGCTAACGGTTTGCCTGTTATTTCAGTAAACCGTACGGGCTACGAGCCCGACCCCTCTGGACAAACCAATGGCGCTACCTTTTGGGGTAATAGCTTTGTGTGCGGTCCGCAAGGAGAAATCCTTTATACAGCTCCTCATCACGAAGATGTGAATCATATTGTGGAAGTGGACAAATCGCGCACAGAGGATGTCCGCCGTTGGTGGCCTTTCTTCCGCGATCGCCGCATTGATGCGTATGATGATTTGACGAAGAGGTATATTGACTAAGATAGGTAGGACTAGTAAAGAAAATTCATGAATTTTCTCTACAACACAACACATCACAACATACAAAAAGCTCAGCGTTCTGCTGAGCTTTTTTATATTATTAGCTCACTAATTGATTTAAAACACTTTTCAAACAGGACTCTGTAGATTGTAATGAACTGGTTATAATTTTATTTCATGGTTTTGTACCCCTACAATTGGGCAAGAAACTTTATTTTTGGCATTTTGTACCCCTACAATCAGGCGAAAAACTTTTTTGATGCCCTTTTGTACCCCTACAATTAGGCAAAAAACTTTATTCTTGGCATATTGTACCCCTACAATCAGGCGAGAAACTTTATTCTTGGCATATTGTACCCCTACAATTTGTCGAAAAACATTTTTGATGGGGTATTGTATGTATACAAAAAGACCTACTTTTAGGATCAAATCGTTGCAAGTATTCTTTTTATGCTTAATAATAGTGCTCAGAATAATTCTAAGCCAACGCCTCATCCAAATTCTCTTTCAACTGAGCTAAAAACTGCTCTGTAGTAAGATAATCCTTGTCTAACATATCTTTGCCATGCACCAATAGTGCCAAATCTTTGGTCATGTGTCCACTCTCCACTGTAGAGATGCAAGTAGCTTCCAAGGTATGGCTAAAATTGAGCAACTCATGATTGCTATCTAGTTTGGCACGATGTGCCAAGCCACGTGTCCAAGCAAAAATGGATGCAATGGGGTTGGTAGATGTTGCTTTGCCTTGCTGATGTTGGCGGAAATGTCGGGTAACTGTGCCATGTGCTGCCTCGGCTTCCATGGTTTTGCCATCGGGAGTAATTAAAGCGGATGACATCAGACCCAATGAGCCAAATCCTTGTGCCACAATATCCGATTGCACATCGCCATCGTAGTTTTTACAAGCCCACACAAAACCACCTTCCCACTTAATGGCGGCTGCCACCATATCGTCAATTAAGCGATGTTCGTAAGTAATACCCGCTTCGTGAAATGAGTGTTTGAATTCCTTTTCGTACACCTCTTCAAATATATCTTTGAAGCGTCCATCGTAGGCTTTCAATATTGTATTTTTAGTAGAGAGATATAGTGGATACTTTTTGGTGAGTGCCATTTGAAACGAAGATCGGGCAAATCCATAAATAGATTCATCAGTATTGTACATGGCCAAAGCCACTCCGTTGCCATCAAAATCGAAAACATTCCACGTCTGCGTTTCGCCCTTTTCGTTGGTAAAGCTCATGGTGAGGGTTCCTTTTTCGGTAATCACCTTATCAGTTGCTTTGTATTGATCTCCATATGCATGTCGCCCAATGATGATGGGCTTAGTCCAACCTTGCACATAGCGCGGAATGTTGCTCATAATAATGGGCTCTCTAAAAACAGTGCCACCCACTATGTTGCGAATAGTGCCATTGGGCGAACGCCACATCTTTTTCAGCCCAAATTCTTTCACGCGTTCCTCATCGGGCGTGATGGTGGCACACTTTATGCCAACGTTGTGCTCCAAAATGGCGTTAGCTGCATCTATGGTTACTTGATCGTTGGTTAGGTCACGATTCTGAATACCGAGATCGTAATATCTGATGTCTAAGTTGAGGTAGGGTAATATCAAATTTTCTTTGATGTTGCGCCATATCACTTGCGCCATCTCATCTCCATCCAATTCTACAACTGGATTTTGAACGTCTATTTTCTTCATACTTGTATCTATATTAAAATAAGGGGCCAAGAAGTTGTTGATTCCTGACCCCAAGTTAAATGTTTAGTTATTTTTTTTGTCCTATCGTTTGTCCATCGGAACAAAGTCTTGTAGTTCTCTCACATTCTTATAAGCAGGGCGAATGATGCGCTTGCTGCTGAAATTCAACTCCTCTATTCTGTGTGCTGTCCATCCCACAATACGTGCCATGGCGAACAAGGGTGAGAATACCTCTTCAGGCAAACCAATTGATTTGTAAACAAAACCTGAGTAAAAGTCAACGTTTATACAAGTTTGTGCAGCGTCGGCTCCTTTAAATTTATAAAATACCTCCAATGCACGTTCTTCTATCAATTCTAATAAAGCAAACTCTTTATCTAAGCCTTTTTCTTTGGCTAAATCACGTGCCATTTCTTTTAGCAAACCAGCGCGAGGATCACTCATTCTATACACTGCGTGACCTATTCCATAAATTAATCCAGAATTGTCAAATGCTTTTTTGTTTAATATTTTCTCCAAATAATTATCAACTTCCTCTACATCTTCCCAATTACTAACATTTGTCATTATATTTTCGAGCATGGCAGATACTTTTACATTGGCTCCTCCATGCAATGGACCTTTGAGAGAGCCAATACCCGCTGCTATAGAAGAATAAGTGTCAGTTTCGGTAGAACTGGTGACACGTACAGAGAATGTAGAGTTGTTACCTCCACCATGATCTGCATGAAGGATAAGCGCCAAGTCTAAAATTTTAACATCTAATTCAGTGTAATTATCATGACCTTTCATCATAAACAAAAAATTCTCTGCTACCGATTTTGATTCATCTGGATGACGTACATGTAGTGAGCGTCCTTGTTGATTATGTCTTAATACATGATAAGCATAGGCTATAATAGTTGGAAATTTTGCAATTAGATTGATAGATTGGCGTATCAAATTGTCTTTGCTCACTGTATCGGGGTCTTCGTCATAGATGTAAAGTTCTAATACACTACGTGCCAAAATATTCATGATGTTTTTGCCTTGTAGTGACAATATATTCATTGTTGCTTTATGCTCCAAAGGCATAGTTTGCATTATAAATTTTCTGAAGGATTCCAACTCGTCTTTTGAGGGAAGTGATCCAGAAAGCAACAAAAAAGCGGTCTCTTCAAACCCTAATCTATCATCTTTTTGAATACCTCGCACAAGATCTTCCACATTTATGCCACGATAATATAGCCTTCCAGGTACAGGTTTAAGTGTGCCATCATCATTTCTTTCATAACCCACCACATCACCAACGCGTGTAAGTCCTGCCAACACTCCAGAGTGGTCATCGTTTCTTAATCCGCGCTTCACACCCATCTCTTTAAAAAGATCTTTGGGTATATTGCTGGTAGTTTTGATGGATTCGGATAATCGTAAAATTAGTTCTTTAGTTTCCATATAGACGTTGTTTTTATAAATTATGTATTAGTTGTTCTGAAAATTCTGTTGTTGTAAGAGATTGCCCATTGGACATAAAGCGTGCTAAATCGTGTGTGGCAATACCATCCTTAAACATCTTTTCGAGTGCTTTGGTAATTAAATCTGCAGCTTCGTTCCATTTCATATACTCCAGCATCATCACGGCCGACAATAACATAGAGCAGGGGTTGGCTTTGTTTTGCCCTGCTATATCAGGAGCTGTGCCGTGAGTGGCTTCAAATATGGCATGCCCCGTGTTGTAGTTGATGTTGGCTCCCGGTGCAATACCAATGCCACCAACCATGGCTGCTAATTGGTCGGATATATAATCGCCGTTAAGGTTCAATGTTGCAATCACCGAATACTCTTCGGGTTTCAATAAAGTGTTTTGCAAAAAGGCATCGGCTATCACATCTTTAATGAATATCAGACCATTTTCTTCTGCTTCTTTATACGACTTGACCGCTGCTGCCAATCCTTGAGCGTTTTTGATTCTAACAAAAGTATTGTTTGTGTACACATGATCGGGAAATTCTCTTTCTGCCAATGCATAGCCCCATTTCTTGAATCCTCCTTCGGTATATTTCATTATGTTGCCCTTGTGAACCAACGTCACAGAGGGCAATTTGTGTTCAATGGCATATTCTATAGCGGCACGCACCAAACGCTCTGTTCCTTCACTCGATACAGGCTTGATGCCGATAGAAGTTGTTTCGGGGAAACGAATATTCGATACTCCCATTTCATTTTTCAGGAAGTCGAGCACCTTCTTCACTTCTGGTGTGCCAGCATTCCACTCTATTCCAGCATATATATCTTCGGTGTTTTCTCTAAAGATCGTGATGCTCACCTTTTCGGGTTCAAGCAACGGAGTTGCCACTCCTTTGAACCAACGCACAGGACGCAAGCATACAAACAGGTCAAGCTCTTGGCGTAAAGCCACATTGAGCGAGCGAATGCCTTCTCCCACAGGAGTTGTGAGAGGACCTTTTATGCCCACTAAATAATCGCGAAATGCTTGAACAGTCTCCTCTGGCAGCCAACTCCCTGTTTTAATATGGGCTTTTTCTCCAGCAAGTACTTCTTTCCATTCTATTTTTTTACTCTCTCCATAAGCTGTGCTCACAGCTTTATCAACAACTTGCTTTACGGATGCCCAAATTTCTTTGCCAATACCATCGCCCTCAATAAAAGGGATAATTGGATGGTCGGGCACTAAAAGGTTGTTGTCTTTTTGTTGTATTTTCTGAACTGTCATTCCGATTGTATTTAAAATGATTGAATGTTATTGAGAGCGGACACCTTCAACCAGTGAGAGTGTATTCAAGAGCTACTTACTAAACATTAATTTAACAATAAAGTTCAACTTTTTTTTACTAATCACCTATTTTCATCTATTGTTGTTTACCTTTCTCTATCTTGATATTTTCGACATCAATTACCCTCGTACAACCAATGATAATGAGATGACTATTCACTTAATTTGCATGCTCCAAGAATATCATTTGTCAATATTAATAATAAAAGTGAATTAAATAGTCGTCCATTTTGATTATATTTTGTATTTTCGGGACAAATTTGTCCACTGTTGACTAATACACGTTAAAACCATATGTAATGAACGAAGAAGAAAAAGTGAAAGGACTGCCCGAAAACGCTTCGCGAGAGCTGAAGCCTGGGGAGGAGTACAAACCATTGATGTCGCCGGACAGAGAGTATCCGGAAGTTAATTTCAGATCAGTCTCTTTAGGATTGCTGATGGCAGTTCTTTTCTCTGCAGCGGCTGCTTATTTGGGACTGAAAGTAGGTCAAGTATTTGAGGCCGCTATTCCCATTGCCATTATTGCTGTGGGATTGTCTACTGCTACTAAGCGAAGAAACTCGTTGGGCGAGAATGTTATCATTCAGTCCATTGGGTCAAGTTCGGGTGTAGTTGTTGCGGGTGCTATCTTTACGTTGCCTGCGCTTTTTATTTTGCAAGCTAAATATCCCGAGATAACGGTTAGCTTTATGCAAGTATTTGTGAGTTCTCTATTGGGAGGTATTTTAGGGATTCTTTTCCTCATTCCTTTCCGTAAATATTTTGTAAAAGATATGCATGGCAAGTATCCATTTCCTGAAGCAACTGCTACTACACAGGTGTTGGTGTCGGGCGAAAAAGGGGGCGATCAAGCTAAGCCGCTTCTTATGGCAGGTATTATTGGGGGACTTTACGATTTCATTATCGCAACTTTTGGCGGATGGGCCGAAGTTTTCACCACACGTGTTGTGCCAGCAGGTGTAGCACTCGCCAATAATGCAAAAGTTGTGTTTAAAATGAATGTGGGTGCTGCTGTTTTGGGTTTAGGATATATTGTAGGACTCAAGTATGCATCTATCATCGCCATTGGTTCGGCGTTGGTTTGGTTTGTAATCGTTCCTTTGTTGCCTTTTGCAAGCGATGCATTGGCTACCACGCTCAACCCTGCTTTTGTGGGAAGCATTGGAAGTCTCTCGCCCGAAGATATTTTCTCTACATTTGGTCGTCACATCGGTATTGGCGGTATTGCTATGGCGGGTGTTATTGGTATCATCAAATCGTGGGACATCATAAAAGGAGCCGTTGGTCTTGCAGCCAAAGAGATGGGTGGAAAACTACCCGCTACTGAAGCTAAGGTAAAACGAACACAGCGTGACATCTCCATGAAGTTTATTTCCATTGCAGTAATCGTTACTTTAATATTGACTTTCTTGTTTTTCTATTTAGGTGTATTACAATTCAACTTAATACACGCCATAGTAGCCATTTTAATTGTAGCCATAATTGCATTTTTGTTTACAACAGTTGCTGCAAATGCCATTGCCATTGTAGGAACCAATCCTGTATCAGGGATGACATTGATGACGCTTATTCTTGCATCAGTAGTTTTGGTGTCAATTGGCTTGAAAGGTTCAACTGGAATGGTGGCAGCGATGATTATTGGTGGTGTTGTATGTACTGCTCTCTCTATGGCAGGTGGTTTTATCACAGACCTAAAAATTGGTTATTGGTTGGGAACGACACCTAAAAAACAAGAGACTTGGAAGTTTTTGGGAACTTTAGTCTCAGCCGCTACCGTTGGTGGTGTTATTATGCTTTTAAACAAAACATATGGTTTTGTAGGCGAAGGCTCACTGGTTGCCCCTCAGGCCAATGCCATGGCGGCCGTTATTGATCCTCTTATGTCTGGAACTGGAGCTCCATGGTTGTTGTATGCCGCAGGTGCTCTATTAGCTATTGTGCTTACATTCCTAAAGATTCCAGCATTGGCATTTGCTTTGGGTATGTTCATACCTTTCGAATTGAATATCCCTCTTGTTATTGGTGGAGGCATTAGCTGGTTCATCTCTTCACGCAGCACAGATGCTTTATTGAACACTGCACGTCATGAAAGAGGAACGCTATTGGCTTCTGGACTTATTGCAGGTGGAGCATTGATGGGTGTTGTGAGTGCGGCTATCAAATTTATGCAAGATATACCTGCCGATGCGGCCATCAAAGCGCAAGGTATTATAAATCCTCAAGAGATAATGGAAATCAAAAACAGTTACAATTGGATCAACGAAAGTTGGGCAAATGGCAATGGTGCAATCTGGTTAGGATTGGGCATGTTTGTGTTATTGTGTGTTTATTTGGTTTGGGATTCTATGAAAGCTGAAAAAGAGCACTAAACTCTTTGTAAGAAAAAGAGCTAAACTGCAACAACTTGGTCAATGACACTGTCGAAGTGCAGTCTATTTCTTATAAAAATGCAAAACAAATATTATAAAGAATATTTAAAGGTGTTGAGACAATCCATTAGGTTTGTCTCAACCCTTTTCTTATATTACACTACATTAAAAAAAGAAAATCATATAAGTATGAAGAAAATATTTTTATTAAGCATCGTAGCCTTTATCAGCACATTGTCTTGCACTTCTCCAAAGCAAGAGGGGGTGAGTGTAGATGAAGATTACGCACAATTTGTAGATCCATTTATTGGCACTGCATTCACCGGACATACTTTTCCCGGAGCAACCTATCCATTGGGTTTGGTTCAACCCGGGCCTGAAACAGGCAACTTCTCTTGGGATTACTGTTCGGGCTATGTGTATGGCGATAGCACAATCACTGGATTTTCACAAACCCGATTGAATGGAACGGGTGTTACCGATTTGGGCGATCTGCTAATGCAACCCTTCTCGGGTGACAAGCGCGACAATTTGCATAGCAAATACGACTTGATGAGCGAAGAAGCCACTCCCGGATACTATGCTGTGGACCTTACCGACAATGATGTGAAGGTGGAGATTACAGCTGCACCACATGTGGCTTTCCACAAATATGTATTTAACAAAGACAAGTCTGCCAATATACTTGCCGATTTCCAAAGCGGATTGGTGTGGCGCAAAGAGCAGGTGCATCAACACATATTGGCCAACGAAATCAATTTTGAGAACGACAAAACTATTTCGGGCTATACCCGAAGAACGCAATGGGTGGAAAGAGAATACTTTTTCGTTATCGAGTTTGACAAACCAATCATCACAAAAGAGGAATTGGCTAAGCAAGACCCACGAGAGAAAGCTCCACGCTACATTTTGACTTTCGATATGCAAAATGGCCAAGAATTGAATATGAAAATTGCCATGTCTTCTACCAGCATTGAAGCTGCTAAAGCCAACATGAAGGCCGAAGTGCCTCATTGGGACTTTGCAACTGTGTATGATGATGCCGTGAAAGAGTGGAACAAATATCTATCGCGCGTGCACATTGAGGGGACCGACGAGCAGAAAGTAAATTTCTATACTGCAATGTATCACCTATTCATTCAGCCCAACAATATTGCCGATGTGGATGGGAAGTATATTGGCCCAAATCGCCAAGTTTCTCAATCATCAGATGGTATGCACTACTCCACCCTATCGCAATGGGATACTTTTCGTGCTGCATTCCCGATGTACACATTGTTGAGCCCCGAGATTGTTCCAGGATTGGTCAATTCTATGCTCGACTATAGCGAACAGCAAGGTCACCTGCCTGTATGGGCATTGTGGGGACAAGAGACCTACACCATGATTGGAAACCACTCTGTACCCATGATTGTGGATGCCTACTTGAAAGGTTTTGAAGGTTTTGACAGCGAACGTGCTTTTAAAGAAATAAAAAAATCTATTGTAACAAGCATACAACCAAAAGGTGATTGGGATATATATGATAAGTATGGCTATTATCCTTACGATTTGATAAATTTAGAGTCTGTATCTCGGGTAATGGAGTGCGGCTTTGATGATTACGCAACTGCATTGATGGCAAAGAAAATGGGAAAGAATGAAGACTATGACTTCTTTATGAATCGCTCAGAATTTTACAAGAACGTTTATGATAAAGATTCGAAAGCTGTACGTCCAAAAGATAGCAAAGGTAATTTTATGACACCATTTGACCCTTATGAATTGGCTCACTCCGATTCCGATATTGGTGGACACTATACCGAAGGCAATGCCAGACAATACACTTGGCACGTGTTGCAAGACATGCCTGGACTTATCGATTTGATGGGTGGTAAAGAGGAAGCTGGTATTATTCTGGACTCACTGTTTTACACAACCACAGAAACAACTGGAGAATTGGCAGATGTGACTGGCCTTATTGGCCAATATGCGCATGGAAATGAGCCAAGCCATCATATCACCTATATATATCCTTACTTGGATCGTCCAAAAGAAGCACAGAAGCTGATTCGTCAAATAAGCACAGACTTTTACAGAGCTCGACCCGATGGATTGATTGGTAATGACGACTGTGGACAAATGTCCGCATGGTTTCTTTTCTCATCCATGGGTTTCTACCCACTCAATCCTGTTAGTGGCGAGTATGTTATAGGCGCACCACAAGTGCCTTCAGCAAAAATTCCATTGGCAAATGGAAAAACATTTACAATGAAAGCTGAAAACTTATCAGTGAATAATCTTTATGTAGAAAAAATTGAATTGAATGGTCAACCCTATACTAAGAAGACCATTTCGCACCAAGATATAATAGATGGTGGCTATTTGGTGTTTTACATGACTGACAATGCTGAAGAGTAGACCTGATTGAATAATTTATTCTGAAAATAAAAGGAAACCCGCTCTTACATATTTATAGAGCGGGTTTTTTATATCCTTAAAATAACTTATAAGATTCTCCATCTAAAAACATTCAAAATTATGAGTTTACTTTGTAATCTCTCGACATAGCAATGCAAAACATTTCCACGGTCTGCAAAATGTTTCAAACTGTTGAAAATTGCATCCACGACGGGGGAAATGATTGAAAACACATTATCTCCCTTTTTGTTGTCCAAATTTGCTCCGTTTATGTCTTAAAAATCCAATTCCTGTTGTCATATTTTTATTACAAAAGTAGATTTCACAATATTGGGTTGATTTCTCTCTATTCAGGTTATTTATCTTTAAAAATATCCATAAAACAAGCTGTATTATCGATTCGAAACATTTTCACGACCGTAGATTGGGTTTTCAACAGTTGAACGTCCAATTTTTTGTTGTGAACTTGATTTCTAACTATTAATCGTTGTATTTGTGAGTGAATTGAAAAAAACAATAGCTCATTACTTTCAAAGTAACACTCCCTGTAAATAAACCTCCCGTAGATGTTATTCCCTACTTGCTACAATTACAGTTTCTTGTAAGTTTCACGCACATCCTTCTTCTCATAAAAAGTGATGGCGATGCCCGCTAATATCAATACTCCACCAATGGCTTTTTCAATGGTTATCACTTCACCCAAAATGAACCAAGCCAAAATACTGGCAAACACTACTTGGCTGAGCAAAGAGAGCGAAAGACGCGTAGCACGCATTCGTTTGGTAGCATAACTAATGAGTAACCAAGCAAGCAATTGACTCACCAGACCTTGTATCAACAACGAAATCCAAGCATTGGTAGAGAATCCCCACAAAGGTTGGTCAGCAACAATATTAATGATAAGCAAAAACAGAGCGCTACTTGTGGAGCTGAGGGTGATGAAAGATACAACCTCCATTTTGTTCAAAACCTCTTTGCTCAAAAGAATATAGAGTGCATAGAAGAAACCAGAGAAGATCCCCAACATAAAACCTCTGTCGAATGATAAAGTGAGGAAAACATCTACACCAATAAATACAACTATTCCCGCTATGGCAAACACTGTACCTATCCAAAATGAGCGTCGTGGTTTGTTTTTAAAAAACAAGAAAGCAATCAACCCCACCCATATAGGCGCCAGATTGGTGAGCAGTGTTCCTTGGGTGGCAGTAGTTAGTTGTATGGATAGATTCCAAAACGCAATATCGGCAGCAAAAAGCAATCCACAAGCTGCAGCCAATAGACCCAAGCGTACAGAAGGCACTTTCAATGTGCCAGTGATGGCTACGTAACTCAACAGTGCAGTGGAGGCTATTGCCATTCTGTAGAAAGCAGAAGTCAAGCCGGGAGTGAGTTGCATAGCAACAATAACTGGAAATAATGATATAGATAAAATGCCTATTAAGAGGGCAATGCGGGTCTTTTTCATATACTAATGTGAAATATGTTTGTAATGAATAGCAAAATTACTGCTATTTAGGTTATGAAAGAAAACAATTGCTCAATTATTAAAATTTCAATGAACCCTTATTTCATAAGGCTTGTTATATGTTGAGTTTATCATTAATAATGAGATGACATGGCAACACCAACAACTGATACAGTTCTTCCAAAAATTAGTCCTAAAAAGATAGCAAAAATTATAAACGATCCAGAGAAAACGGCAAAAGCAGTAAACCTGATGTACGTAACAGACTCGGAAGAGGGGATAACAAGAAAAAAATGGGGCCGAGGATTTAGGTATACTTTCGAAGAAAAGAAAGTAGCAGATAAAAAACAACTCGAACGCATAAAAAAACTTGTAATTCCTCCTGCATGGAGAGATGTATGGATATGTTCTATTGATAACGGACATTTGCAAGTAACTGGAATGGACGATAAAAACAGAAAGCAGTATATCTACCATCCCATATGGATTGCTTTGCGCAATCAAACCAAATTCTACAAAATGATTCAATTTGCCCATGCTCTGCCCAATATTCGTTTAAACTTAGAAAAAGATCTTGCATTGCGAGGGTTGAAACAACGAAAAGTGCTTGCTACAGCTGTTAGTCTTATGGAGCGTACAAATATAAGAGTGGGCAATGAGACCTATGAAAAACTCTATGGATCTTATGGTATAACAACCCTAAAAGACCGTCATTATAAAGGAACAAGCAGCAAGTTGCACTTCACTTTTAAAGGAAAGAAGGGTGTGAAGCATGACATCACCATTACCAATAAGAGATTGGCACGGATTGTTCAACAATGTAAAGAGATTCCGGGCAAAGAGCTGTTTCAATATTACGACGAAGAAGGCAAGAGACATCACATAGATTCGGGCATGGTAAACGATTATATTAAAGAGATAAGTGGCGAAGACTTTACAGCAAAAGATTTTAGAACTTGGGCTGGAACGGTGAATGCTTTTTTAGCCCTGAATGAATTGGGGATGGCAGACACAGCAACAGAAAGAAAAAAACTCATAGTGTCAGCTCTCGACAAAGTTGCATGTTTGTTAGGAAATACCCGTTCTGTTTGCAAAAAATACTACGTACATCCTTTGATATTGAATCTCTATGAAACAGAATCTTTAAAGAAATATCTAAAACAACTTGACAATATAGAGAAGAATGATAACAAAGCAGGGCTTACCAATGAAGAGGAAGTGCTATTGACTATATTAGAAAATGAAGGGTTTTAAAAAACAACAAATCGCTCCCCACATATAAGTGAGATGCGATTTGTTTTGTACGGAACAATGCTTGCTCCTATAATACATCACTTTTCTGTAAAAGGATGATTGTTACTTGTCAATTTCTTACGAGAGCAACTTCTTCACAGTGTCTGCAATCATACGACCCTCGGCTTTTCCACCCAATTCTTTGGTAGCAGCGCCCATCACTTTGCCCATATCTTTGAGTGACGATGCGTCAGTCCGCACAATAATTTCGCCAATAGCTCTCTCCAACTCTTCTTGCGAATAAGGTTTTGGCAAATAAGATTGCAACACCTCTACCTCAGCAAGTTCTTGTTGGGCCAATTCCACACGATTTTGTTCTTCATATATAGTAGCACTGTCTTTGCGTTGTTTCACCATGCGTTGCAAAATTGCTATAGATTGCTCTTCAGTCAAATCGTGCGCAGCTCCTTTGGCAGTGGTGGTTTCCATGAAGGCAGTTTTAATACTGCGCAATGTTTCTAATTTTATTTTATCTTTGGCCATCATAGCCGCTTTTATTTCCTGATCAATAGTTGCGTATAAATTCATTGTAAGTAATTGTTTTCTGTTGTGTTAATATCAATTATCGAAAAGAGAAGATGAAGGCGCAGACGATTCGTTGCGGTATTCGCGTGGATTGAATTCGCGCGTTCTTTTAAAAACAGGGTTTTTCTCTAATGCTTCTATAATTTTATCATCAAATAATTCTTCTAAAGTCAAAACAAAAGTTTCTGGTTGGTTGTTGCTCTTGGCAATATCACGCAAACCATCTTCGCCGTAATATTTTCGCATCAGTTGCCTCTCCAATTCCTTTTGCTCCTTCAGTGCATCTTCTTTTATTTTCCGCTCCAGTTCTTCAGCTTTTGACTCTTCAATACGTTTCTCATTTATGCCTGGCACACTGCTAATATTGAAACCTGTGGCAAGCAATGTTATCTTAACATCTTCGCCCAACTCTTCCTCAACAGCAGCACCCCATATAACCTCAATCTCTGTTCCAAACTTCGACATAAATTCATGGAAAGCATTCATCTCCTCCATCATCAAAGGAGCAGCTTCGCTATACGAGATGTTAACCAATATCTTTTTGGCACTAAACACATCGTTGTTATTCAGCAAGGGCGAATGCAATGCATCTTTAATGGCTGAATTAATTCTATCTTCTCCGCTACCTACTCCACGGCTCATAATGGCCACACCACCTTCTTTCAATGTAGTGTTTACATCGGCAAAGTCGAGGTTCACATGACCGTGAATGGTAATAATTTCTGCAATGCTTTTTGCAGCGGTTGCCAATGTATCATCGGCCTTTGCAAATGCATTCATAATGGTCAAATCGGAATATATATCGCGCAATCGTTCGTTATTTATAACCAATAGCGCATCCACATTAGCAGCTATTTCTTCTACGCCTTTCAGGGCTTGTACAATTTTGCGAGGACCTTCAAAGACAAATGGTATGGTTACAATGCCAATGGTGAGTATGCCCAAATCTTTGGCTACTCGGGCAATAACAGGTGCTGCACCTGTTCCAGTGCCTCCTCCCATTCCAGCAGTAATAAACACCATGCGTGTTCCATCGCCCAGCAGGTCTTGAATTAAATTGATACTCTCTTCTGCCGCTTCTCTGGCTACCTCTGGTTTATTACCTGCACCCAATCCGCCTGTTGTTTGTTCTCCGAGTTGAACCTTTATAGGAACTGGAGACCTTGTCAAGGCTTGATTGTCTGTGTTGCACAAAGCAAATGACACATCATGTATTCCCTCATGAAACATATGATTGACTGCATTGCTACCGCCTCCACCTACTCCAATTACCTTTATAATTGCCTGCGTATGATTTTGTAATTCAAATTTTAAAATATCGTCATCCATTGTCATTTTCATAAAGTTAAACTACGCACAAAGCGTATATCACATTTAATTCTCCTCGTCTGTATCATCAAACATTCCTCCAAACATATCCTCAACTTTACCAAAGAATCCTCTACCTTTTGGTTTGGATTGTTTTTTTGGTTTCTCCACTGGTTTCTCCGGCTCCTTATCTACTATTATTTCTTCCATTTCTGCTTCACAGTTTTCCCATCCATACAATAGCAAACCTAACGCTTGCGTCAATGATGGATCATTGGCCAACTCGGGAAAATTGTTTATCGAAGTTTTCTTTGCAGAGGCCTTTCTTACAGGCATCGACAGCTTTTTCTCTAAATACAAGTGCAGGTTTTTCAGTTGAGAAGCACCACCTGTTATCACCACACCTCCACCTAATTGCCCCTGATAGCCCGACAATTTAATTTGTTGCTCTATGTTATCTACAATCTCTCGAATACGCATCTCAATAACATAATTGAACTTTGATAAATCTATATCGGGTTTAGCAGTAAAAGCGTTGAAGAAACCAGGCTCTTGCGTTTCATGTGTTTTGCCAAATTTAACTTTATAAGCTTCAGCATCGTCCTCTATAAAATTAAGGTCGCAAATGTCTCTTGTAATAATTGCACCTCCAAAAGGTATTTCTACCATATATCGCAGCTTACCACCCTTATAAATAGACAATGAAGATGTTCCTGCTCCAAAATCTATGAATGCACAGCCCAACTCCTTCTCGTTATCGTTCAATGATATATTGGCAGAGGCTAATGGCCCCACCACATAATCTGCAATCTCGAGATTTGCTCTATCAATTATACTTTTATTAATGTTCGTTATTATGTTTGGTCTGCCTACAATCATTTGATAGTTGGCCTCTATTTGTGTTGTAGTAACTCCTACGGGTTGCGACTCAGACTTTCCGTTAATGATATATTCTACATCGGCTATTTTGTATAGCTTGCTCATTTCGGGCAAAAATTTTTCTGCCTCTTTGCGCATTTGATCAATTACATTTTCTGTCACAATACCCGATGAAGACAATTGCTTGTTAATGGTGTGCTTTATAGCATGAAGAGATTGGCCTGCAACAGAAACATACACTTTAGCTATTTTTACACTGAGTCTGTTTTCGAGCTTATTAATCACTTTTCTAACATTAGCGCCTGTGTCTTCTATGTTGTAAACCAAGCCTCGCCTAATGCTGTGTTTGGATGGAGTGGTTTCGCAAGCCAAAACAGAGATTACATTATCTTCGTTTTTGCGTGCAATTACACCTGTAATTTTTGATGTCCCTAAATCAATAGCGGCGATAAATCCTGATTGTACCATTGTATATATTGTATTTTGAACTGTTGTTACCTGTTGAAACAATTAATAACCGTTTCTGTTTACTACTCTTTCAAAGAAAGGTAAAATAGTGCGTTGGTAGCCTATTATATTTCAATATAAATAGCTTAGTATCAAGCACCTCCTGTTATTTAATAAAAAGGCTCAATGAATGAGCCCATTCTGTGTGGTTGTTACCTCAATGTGCAGACTATTTGATTGTTGTACTCCAAGTTTACCTCTGAGTATCTGTTCCAACCAACTACATTCAGTCCTTTATCTATAAAGAGTTTCAACCTATCTAACTTTTCCTCATATTCATCGAGCGATCCCAATTTGACTTTAAAGTCGCCTGCACGGGGCACTATATGCACTTTCTGATGCTGATCTACAACTATCTGCTCTATCCAAGCATCCCATTTTGTGTGATTAGAAATGTACGCCACAAAGTCGTACAGTTCATTTTGCGCAAACTCTTCGGTGATATATCCAGTTGCCAAAGGCAAGTAGACAGTGTAGTTTTGCGAAGTAGGCATTCGCACACGTTCCGAGTCGATATAATAGCTTCCATCGCGATGCGATATAATGCGCATCACAGGGTTGCGCTGATGAATGCTTGCTACAATGCTGCCACTTTGTGTGATATAGACTTCTACAGATTTCACCAGCTTGTTAGTTCTTATGGCTTCTTCCATTTCCATGGTGTTGATATCGGCCAAAGGCTTGCCTATTGGGTGCAATTTAGCTCTCTTGAGAAGTTGCTCTATATCTGCTGCTTGAATAAATTGTTTGTCGAGGCTATCTTTAACCATAACCTTAAAGTTTTCGCACACTTTATCGTGCGTATTACCTTCGAAATATAAAGTGGAAAACACTAAATACCCCAGAATTACAAGAATGGCAACAACAAGCAGAAATCTCTTCATCTTAATTGGATAAATTCATACAAATATACTCGTTCTATTTCAAAGTGAGAAATTGCAAATCAAGAATATAGTTGAATATATTATTCTTTCCTATTTTCTCGAAACAATTCTTCTATCTCGGGCAATAATGTATCAATATCGCCTGCACCTAATGTAACCACTACTTCTTGATGGCTATTTCTGAGCAAACCAACTACTTCATCTTTACTACACAATGTTTTGTTGTCGATGGTTACTTTATCAAAAATAAGTTGAGAAGAAACTCCCTCAATGGGTTCTTCGCGTGCAGGATAAATATCAAGCAATATCAGCTCATCTAACAATGAAAGACTATTTGCAAACTCATCCGCAAAATCTCGCGTGCGACTATAAAGATGAGGCTGAAAGATGCCAGTAATTTTTTTCTTATTATATAATTTCCTTATCGATGAAATTGATGCCAACACCTCATCAGGATGATGCGCATAGTCATCAATTAGTACTCGATGGTTGGTTTTGTAACGCACATCAAATCTTCGTTTTGCTCCTTGATAGCCCAATAAAGCTGCTTTTATCTCATGTGGTTGCGCTCCACTTATCAAAGCGGCTGCAGCTGCAGCAATTGCATTTTCCACATTTATCAGAATAGGCACACCTAACTCAATATCCTTTATGATACCTTCGGGATGAACAAAATCAAAGAATAGTGTACCATTGCCAATACGTAAATTGTCTGCATGGAAGTCGCCCGAATTGAGCGAGTAGCTATACTGGTTTACAGTTTCAGGACACTTGGGCGTTACAGCTATATCCTTTCTTATAATCAAGTATCCATCTTCACGAATAAGGCTTGTAAACTTCTCGAAACTCTCGCGATAATTAGCAGCATTGTGATAAATATCTAAATGATCGGGGTTGGCAGAGGTTATGATAGCAATCCAAGGATGCAACCAATGAAAGGATCGGTCGTATTCATCTGCCTCAATCACTGTTATATTGCTCTCCGTAGAGAGTATAAGGTTGCTTTTGTAGTTTTTAAGTATCCCTCCCATAAAGGCACTGCAATCTACTTGCGATTGGCGGAGAATGTATGCTACCATAGTACTTACAGTAGTTTTGCCATGCGTTCCAGCACAGCAAATGGCATCGCTAAGTTTTGTAATATCGCCCAATACTTGCGCGCGCTTCATCATGGTGAAGCCCTTTTGCTGAAAATAAACAAACTCGGTGTGAGTTGTTGGCACAGCAGGCGTGTAAACTATCAATGTGGTGTGAGAATTCAAAAATTGTGGAGGAATGCTCTCCACATTGTCTTGGTAATGAATGATGGCTCCCTCTTCCTCTAACAATCTACTCAATTGCGTAGATGTACGATCGTAACCGCCAACAGTTTTTCGCTGGGCTAAGAAATAGCGTACCAAATTACTCATCCCTATACCCCCTATTCCTATAAAATAGATGTTTATGAAGCTTTCTATCACAGGTGAAGCATGATTTGGCTGCATGTCAATGGTGTTTGATGTTGTCATAAAAGTGAGTTTTTTAAATGGTTGCTAATTTTTCTATTTCATCTACAATTCGGTTGGCCGAATTGTGTTGTGCATGAAGAATAATATTTGCGCTAAGATCAATAAGTTTTGCGGGGTTTTTCACCAAATTGAGTGCAATGGAGAAAAGCTGTTCTTCGGCAGTATCATCTGCCACAAGGATGGCTGCATTTTTCTGCACCAATGCCAATGCATTTTGCGTTTGATGGTCTTCTGCCACATTAGGCGACGGAACCAATATCACAGGCTTGCCCAATAAGCTGAATTCTGATATAGATCCGGCGCCTGCACGCGATATAACGAGATCAGCTACCGAGTAGGCCAAATCCATGCGAGACACAAAGTCGTAAAGCTTCACATTGGGTGGTATTTTACCAGCAACAGATAACTCCTTTATTTCATTGTAGTAATATTTGCCGCACTGCCAAATGATTTGAACGTCTTGTTCCCTTATTTCTGGAAATGCGCGCACAATACTATTATTGAGTGTGCGTGCACCAAGGCTACCGCCAATCATCAGAATGGTTCGTTTGGTAGGATCGAGACTAAAAAAACTGCATCCTTCTACTACTTTGTCAGGAGTAATCTCTAAATCTTGTCGGCAGGGATTGCCCGTGAGAACAATTTTCTCTTTGGGAAAGAACTTTTCCATACCCTCGTAAGCCACACAGATGGTGTTGGCGCGTTGGCCCAACCATTTGTTGGTCATTCCAGCATATGAATTTTGCTCTTGAAGCAAAGTAGGAATGTTTTGTGCAATTGCGGCACGCAACACTGGAGCACTTGCATAGCCTCCTACTCCAATAACAACATTGGGCTTGAAGTTTTTCACAATTTTATTAGCACGGCGTAAACTTTTGAGAAGTTTAAAAGCTACCGACACATTTTTGACCATGTTCTTTCGGTCAAATCCTGACACCGGAAGTCCTACAATTTCGTAGCCGGCAGCGGGCACTCTTTCCATCTCCATTCTATCTTCTGCACCTACAAATAGGATTGAAGCTTGTGGCCAACGTTCTTTAATTGCATTGGCAATAGAGAGGGCAGGAAATATATGTCCGCCGGTGCCTCCTCCGCTAATAATGAAGCGTGGTTGATGGTCTGAATGTGGAGCGGTTTCTTTTGTCATAGTGCTATTTATTGATTGCGTTGTGTGCTGTGATTGTGTATTTATGTGTAAAGATAGCAATTAAGTGAATTTTTTTCAACTAATGGCTATGATTATTTAAATTTTCGCACATTTGATTTATTATACAAGCTTGTATTCACACCTTTGCGACATTATTTGGTATCTATTTACAATCCATAAATTACAAATCTGATTTCTTTAATAAAACTAATATCGACAAATTTATATTTATTTGCACTGAAAAGTGAACATGTAAATAATCGTACATTGTAATTAAAACAAACTCCGCTACTCTTCAACCACTCGCTCTTGCTTTTTGCGAGGCTTAAACATTCCCAATACTTTTTTGATAAAAAAGCGACGGATAGAGAAGCGTAGATTAAAACGTTGCAACAAAATCGAATAGAAACGAGGGCTTCTTTTTGCCGAGAGAGCATATTGCTCGGCCATCAAAGCGAGGGCTACAGGATTGTTGGTTAGTTTCTTAAAATTGATGAGCCCGCGTGTTGGCAAGATGTGCCGTTTGAAAGTCAATCTATTGAGATCGATAAACGCAAAGCTCCAATCATCCTCGTCCATCTGATTGATGAGCACGTTTCCTGGGCTCAAATCGTTGTGCCAAGCTCCAGCTGGATGCACTACTGTGGCCATTTCGTGAGCAAAACTTGATAAAATCTTCTCCTGACAATCGATACTTTTATCCAATACATCTTTCATATCCAACTGATGATCGAGATAGAGCGATACATAGTATGCCTTTTTTAATATGTGCCACTTTCCATACACCTCCACATAACCCACAGGTTGAGGTGTTTGAATGTTGGCTTGCTTTAAACGGCGAGCTACTTCATATGAACGCTTGGCTTTGGTGGCTCTAAACCACGAATACATATATCGGTTGAAGGCGGTGACGCGATTGAACGATTTAATGCAGAGTTTTAGCCCCTCGTAATCGATAATCTTTATTTCGTTTCGATCATCCTTTAGCGTTTGTCCGTTGTTTGCAAATGTGATGGGGAGGGTTCTCATAAAACCTTCAGCATTCTTAAAGTCACTATTGACTATTACCTTTATGTTCATGTTGTTGATTGATAATAATTAAATGCTCCAAAAATAGGGCACTTCAGCACAATGGGTGCAATAAGTGTGCCGATGTGCTTGGACAGCAAGTAAAGAGAAAGAATATTGATTGAGCAAATTCTATTATCAGAGTTATTGCAAAAGGTTTTTTCTACCTCTCGGCAATTGCAATAATGTGTCCGTCCAGATCTGCAAGATAGCCCACAGAGTCTCCCCAGTCTCGTGGTTCAATTTCACTAATGAGCTCTCCACCAAGCTCTATGGCGCGCTGCAAAAACTTCTCAGCAGAAGTCACTTTGAGGTATAGTTCACAACGAGGAATACCGTCTCCTTCGGATGGGTGCGGCATTTTGCTTTTCAAAACTTTGGCGACATTCTTTACAGGCATTAATCCTAATTTCACTCCTGGCATCAATTGAAATTCTGTCATACCTTCAACATTTGATATAGGCACGAGCTTCAACAAATGGTGGTAAAAGGTGGTGCTTCTCTCTTGATTAGCAACATAAAGAATAAATTCGATTTCTTTCATTGTGGTTAGATTTAAAAAAGTATATAATGTAGGTATTTTATATGAACACAATTCTATGATTTTACAATTTCGAATTCCACTTCGGGAGCATACTCTTCGTGAAGAATGGGTTTGGCAAATGGGTTTTGCTCCTCATCATTCTCACCTTCAATCTCTTGATAGTTGTCAATATTTATCACCCCAATATCTACGCCTTCTGCAGCTTTCTTTTTACACTTTCCAAATCTATCGGCACTCAAGATAATACCAAAATAGGCGCAAGTGATAAGCGTAGATGTTCCTCCTCTACTAATGAGTGGCAAGGGCTGTCCCGTAACAGGAATGAGATGCACCGCCACCGCCATATTCACAAAGGCTTGCATGGCAAGCATCAGGGCCGAACCAAGGATAAGGTATTTGGGGAACAATTTGTCAGTTTTCCGAGCAATTGTACCTGCACGCATCAGTATAATTATATAGAGTATAAGTACAAAAGTACCTCCCACCAATCCCATCTCTTCTAAAATGATGCTGTAAATAAAATCTGAATAAGCTTGTGGTAAAAAATCGCGCTCTTTGCTGTTGCCCGGAAACTGACCAAAAACGCCTCCATTGGCAATGGCAATCTTGGAGTGTGCTACTTGATAGTTATCATCGGTTATTTGGTAATAAGTAGCCTCGTCTGTTTCATCTGTACTTCCAAATCTGTCGATTCGAGCTTGCCATGTAGAGACACGACTTAGTGCTCCTTTTTTAGTCCATTCTGTTGGAATAATCTTCAATAAAAACACGGCTAAAATAACTGCTAAGATACCAATGAGAGCCACTTTTGTTAGATGTTTAAACTTAACATTGCCAATAAACATCATGACAAAGCAGACAAAGAACAAGAGCACGGCAGTAGAAAGATTGTCCATGGCAATGATGAGCGAAACCACTATCATCAGACCTATCATCCACTTAAAAAGAGTAGTTTCGTTTTTGCTATTTTGCTTACTCAGCAAGAAAGCAATTGT
>SMER01000066.1_pt1 | contig 23345 bp, 23 predicted proteins | sample 2456411 | NCBI WGS metagenome assembly SMER01 (sample SAMN10132597, study PRJNA489261) | soil metagenome | isolation source: day1 antibiotic-silt loam soil ammended with raw manure from dairy cow... | place: USA | collected 2015-05-01 | reverse complement strand
AGGTGTTCGGCAAAGCGTTTAACCAGTTCATACTCAAAGCCGGTTTCGCCATTTTTGTCTTGGAAGTAAGTGGCAGGCGTATTGCGGGTAATCACATGCAGCGTGCCTTGTTCTTTGATTTTTTCCAGAGTGGAAAGCGTCTTAAAAGGGCTGTCATCTGTACAGCCGTTAAGCAGTAAAGAACAGAATAGAAGTATCCAGAAAGGACGATAGCGAACTTGGGAAGTGATTTTTCTTATGCGCATGTTTTGCAGTATACAAAGAAGCCTACGCTTGGCAAGACTAAGGACTTGATTGCAATTATTTTTTGACTCTAGGGCTGTATTGCCGCACAGTACGCGCGTTTAAAAATCTAGAAGGATTGATGATGAACGCTGTTGTTGTGGCCGTTGCGCTCATGTTGGTGCTTAGTTTGCTCCGTGTGCATGTTGTGGCAGCGCTGATTATAGGGGCTATTACCGGTGGCTTGTTGGGCGGCTTGGGTATTGATAATACCTTGGCTGCTTTTAATAAAGGCTTGGGTGGTGGAGCAACTGTCGCACTATCCTATGCACTGCTTGGTGCGTTTGCAGTGGCCATTGGTAAGTCCGGTGTGGCCGATGCTTTAGCCGAAAAAATTCTGGCCATGATCGGTCGACAAGAGGGCAAGGGCGTCGAGATGGTCAAGCTGATGCTGGTGGCTTTACTGCTGATTGCGGCGATTTCCTCGCAAAACATACTGCCCATTCACATAGCCTTTGTACCGCTGCTGGTGCCACCGTTGCTGTATGTAATGAGCAAGCTGCAGTTGGATCGCCGCTTGGTCGCTTGCGTGCTGACCTTTGGTTTGATTACGCCCTATATGTTTTTACCCGTGGGCTTTGGTGGGATTTTCTTAAAAGAAATCTTGCTGGCCAATGTGGCGCGCGGCGGGGTAGAGGTGGCTGATATTAGTGTGATGCAAGCCATGGCGATTCCTGCACTAGGTATGCTGGTGGGCTTATTAACGGCCATTTTCGTTAGTTACCGTGGCAAGCGCGTCTATGCACTGCCTGAGCGACAAGAGTCGCTTAAAGCTACTAGCACCTATAACCCTAAAAGCCTGCTAGCGGCTGCTGTCGCGGTAATAGTAGCCTTTGCTGCCCAGTTGTGGCTGGGTTCAATGATTATCGGCGCGCTATGTGGCTTTGTGGTGTTTTCTATTTCTGGTGTGGTGCGTTGGAAAGAGGTGGATGACTTGTTTACCGAAGGCATGAAAATGATGGCTATGATTGGCTTTATCATGATTGCCGCCTCGGGGTTTGCCGAGGTCATGCGCGAAACAGGTCAAGTACAAACCTTGGTTGATGCCTCCGTGGCGATTATTGGCGACAGCAAAGCGACTGGCGCGTTGTTGATGTTGTTGGTGGGTTTGTTGGTGACGATGGGAATTGGCTCATCTTTCTCTACGGTGCCGATTATCGCCGCTATTTTTGTACCCTTAGCAGTGCAATTGGGCTTTGGTCCTTTGGCGATTGTAAGTCTAGTGGGCACCGCCGGTGCGTTGGGTGATGCAGGTTCACCTGCTTCGGACTCTACGCTAGGTCCAACCGCGGGTTTAAATATGGACGGTCAGCATAACCATATTTGGGATACAGTCGTGCCGACTTTTATTCACTACAATATTCCGCTAATCGTATTTGGTTGGATTGCAGCGATGGTGCTGTAGACTATCGCGTTTAGGTGAATATTCAATTTAGACTGCCGTGCGAACGTGTCGGCAGCGAAGGGACTGATACTTAGTCATACATAGGTCGACTTATGAGGGGAACTCAATGAACTTTCGACTCCGAGCATTAACGCTAAGCTGTGCCTTGATGGGCGGGTTAGTTATCTCCACGAATACGTTTGCAGAAACGCTATTATCGGATCAAGACTTACTCGCAGAGCCGAGCCCGAAAGCTGCTGCAGCGGGGCAAGGCAAAAAAGGCCAAGAAGTGAACGTGCTGGCAAAAAAAGGGTTTTGGGTGCAGGTAAAAGCCGGTGAAGTGGTGGGCTGGACTAAGCTTAATAACGTTAAAGCCGAATCATCCAGTGTGGGGCTTGCTTCATTGGAAACGGGCCGTCAGGCCAGTGGTAATATCGTTTCCACTTCGGGTGTCAGAGGACTGGATGGCGGTGATTTGGAAAAAGCTCAACCTAATCCTAAAGAGTTCGCCAAGCTGGCTGCTTTTATGGAAAACAAAGACAGCGCCGCTGCTTTCGCCAAAGCGGGTAAACTGCAAACGCGCACGCTTGATTATGTGCAAACGGGCACGCAAGCTAAATCCAAAAAATCAAGCAGCTGGCTGAAAAGGAAGTAATGATGAACTCAATGAAGAAAGTAACGCTGGCTATCTTGCTCACAACTATGAGCTTAACTGCAACGCAGGCGTGGGGTTTGGGTAAGTTTGCGGACCGGCTTAAAAACCTACCACTCAACAACTCCACCACTGAATCAAGCACATCCGATAAAAAGAGCACCGAGGCCGCTGCATTAAACGTGCTGGTTGGGCTGGTCAAGACTGAGTCAACTGAGGAAGAAGTGGCCATGGGGCAGGATATGGCTTCGATGATCCTCGGTGCGGCCAAACTGCATACCAACAAAAAAATTCAAAACTACGTCAATTTGGTTGGCAGAAATATAGCCAGTCAATCAGAGCGCCCAGACTTGCCTTGGACGTTTGGCGTACTTGATACCACATCTGTCAATGCGTTTTCAGCGCCCGGCGGCTATGTGCTGATCAGTAAGGGTTTGTATGACTTGCTGAAAACCGAAGACGAGCTCGCTGCTGTGTTAGGGCATGAAATAGCGCACGTGGTACACAAGCACCACTTTAATGTTATTAAAAAGCAATCGATGGTGGCGCTTGGGGCTGATTTGGCTAATCAGAAAAACGATAAGAAAATCGCGCAAATGGCAACCTCCATGCTGGGTAACATGATGGCGCGTGGTTTGGATAAATCGTCCGAGTACGAAGCTGACCGTGATGGTCTTGTGTTGGCGGCACGTGCGGGTTATGACTCCTCCGCCATGCTGCGCGTACTGGAAAGCTTAGAGCTGCATGGTAAGCGTGACCAAACTGCGTTGGCGCACATGTTTGCGACGCATCCGGCTCCTGCGGTGCGTGAGCAGGAAATCGTTAAAGTCGTGAATAGTGATATTGAAGCAGCTGCCGTTCTCAGTCCTGCACAAGGGCGTATTAAACACTATCGCTAAAGGATTAAGCGCTGATGAAAAATGCACACAAAATACTGGGAATGACCGCCGCTGGCGCTACTTTGTTTCTAGGAGTAAGTCGGTTATGCCATGCCACCGGTACTAAATTTTACTGGTTGCTGGCGCTGGTGCTCAGTATGGCTGTACTTTTTGCAACAGTGCTCGACGTCAAAATTGGCACGGTGGATGGGCGTGTGTATGACTCTGTGCTTAAGTATCGTTTAGCTTCTCCGGCGCCCTCTGCGGATGTGGTTATTTTAGATATTGATGAGAAAACCCTCGCCACGCTGGCGCCGATATACGGACGTTGGCCTTGGCAGCGTGAGATTTTTGCCCAAGCAATTGCCGAGCTCGAAGCCAGCGAGGTCAAGGGGCTGATTGTTAATATCCTCTTTACCGACGCTGATTTAGGACATGAGGACAGTGATGCCTTGCTGGACTTTGTTACCGCGGATACCCAGGTAACTGCCTATCCAATGGTTAGATTGCCGGCTGCTAATGATGAGCAAAGCCAGCTTAAGGCAAGTGCTATTCCTGGGGTGACTTTGCGTGGAGCTGCAGATCCAGCGGTGGCTGCTTTGCTTCCGTTTCTTGCGGGTATGCAGCAGTCGATGGGGATAGCCAATCTGCAAGCCGATGATGACGGTATCGTGCGGCAAATGAGCTTGCAGCACCAAGACGGCGAATGGGAAATGCCGACCTTAGTGGGCCGTGTGTTGGCGTTGGCTGGGGTGCAGCCGCAGGTCGATACAATGCCTTATTATTTGAATTGGCGTAATAAGCGCGGCGAATATCAGCGCGTGTCTTTTTCGGATTATATGCTTGCGCTCAATGGTGAGGGCGAGTTTGATACGGACTTCTTCCAAGGTAAGTATGTGGTGCTGGGTGCTTCTGCACCGGGAATTAGCAGTCTTAAACCGACCTCGATTAATCCGATTATGGATGACAATGAAATCCTTGCTACGGCACTTAATGATGCTGTGCAAGGCACCTATATCAGGCTGCTTCCCGCGTGGTTAATGGCCGTGGTGGCGATTGCCTTCCTGATCTTGCTGGCGGCTTTGTTTAGCGCAAAATACACACCTAAGAAACTGGATTTGCTGTTCACGGCGCTGGAGTTGCTTGGCTTTGTGGTGCTGTTTGTTTCTGTCAGTTACAGCACTTATTTCCCCGATATGTCGCCGATGTTGATGGCAGGACTTGCCTATTTTGTGGTGGCGCGTCTGTATGCCAATCTGGATGCACGCGTCGTTTCTGGCGCGCCTGAGCAGTTCAAACATCTAAGCAAAAGCAATCCGCTGGCTTTCTCTGTTACCGCATTTACCCGTGATGCGCGCTGTAAAAAAGCTTGGGCAACTACACACAAAAAGCTGGAACAGGAGTTTGGGCTGGGCTTTGTGTTTTTAGTTAAAGAGCCGTTTTTGTCAGATAAAGTATTTGGTGCGCTGAATGATATTGGCTGCTTGGTTGTAGTATCGCGTGATAAAACAGCAGAGACACTGGTGCAAGCCGTGCATGAGCAGCTTGAGCCAGCGCTGCTTGAGTATTTGCAGGGCGATGAGGTGTATGACATACCTCTGGCAGCGCAGGCAGACATCAAGCTGCTGCAGCGCTACATGTCAGGCAAGATAGCGCATGTGATTGGCAATGTGGATTTTCTTGTTGCGCGACCATCTTTGTAGCTTGATTCAGTTAAGCATGCTCGGCCTTACTTGCGCGCAACACGACAAATTTGGGCAGCGCGGCAATTTGCTCGACATGGCTAAACCAACGTTTAAGTTTGACGTGATAGCCTAGATGCCTGTTGCCGACCAGCCAAAGCTCACCGCCGGGACGCAAGCAGCGTGCGGCTTGTTGAAACATACGCAGCGCCAAAAAATCACCCACTACCTGTTGCTGATGGAAGGGCGGGTTGCAGAGCACCACATCCAAACTGTTGGGCACGAATGCCGCCAAACCATCACCTACGATGAACTGCGCTGGACGCTGAGCAAAAGCTGCGTGCCAGTTTTCTTGGGCGGAGCGTACCGCTGAATAAGCCTCGTCCAGCAAAATAAATTCCGCTGCAGGATTCTGTTGAGCACAAACCAACGCCAATACTCCATTGCCGCAACCAAGGTCGGCGACCTGTTTGTGACCAAGGCTTTTAGGCAGGTGAGGTAAAAAAGCGCGCGTGCCAATATCCAACCCTTCACGGCTAAAAATGCCTGCATGATTAACCAGTTGTAGTCCGTACTCAGGTAGTGAATAGCGACTGGGGTAGGGTGATTGAGCTGTGCGTATACCGCTTGGTGTTGCCCATAACAAGCGCGCTTTCTTTTTTGCCAAACTGGCCTGTACAGGGCCAATGTGTTTTTCTAACAAATCACCTGCTGCACGCGGCAAGTGTTTGATCATAGCGCCGGCAACCACCAAGCTGTTGCTATCGATATGTGACTGTATACGGATTAATTGTTCTTCGAGTAAGGCTAAAGTTTTCGGCACGTGCAGCAGTACAGCAGCAAAGGGTCCCTGTAATTGCTCAGGCTGGCTAACAAAGTCAATACTGAGGTGTTGCAGATTATTGCGCTGCTGGTTAATACCTAAGCCTTGTGCGGCCAAGTAGGAGTCACCACAGCTAGTCACCTGATAACCCGCCGCAGCCAAGCTAAGCGCCAAAGCACCAAAGCTGTCGTTGAGCAGCAAAATGGGTGATCGCGGCGGTAAAGCACGCGCATGTAGCTCTTCTAGCAGGTATTCATCAGCCGCATTAAAGGCCTGTAAGGATGAATGGCTGTCTTTGGGTGCGCGGAGCAAATCGAGTTGCGCGTAGGGACTGGAAAAAATAGGCATACAGTTTGTCGGTTTTAATTCAGCTGAAAAAGGCGTATGAATGGTACATCAGAACTTAAGGAGATGAAGTATGAATCCCCAAGAGGAAAAATTCACCGGTGAAACAATAACTTCTATTCACCAATGGACACCTAATTTATTTAGTTTTCGCTGCACCCGTTTTGCTGGGTTTCGTTTTACCGCTGGGCAATTTGCCCGTTTAGGCGTGCGCACGAGTAAAGGCAATATTGTATGGCGCGCTTATTCCATGGTCTCCAGCCCCTTTGATGAGTTTCTGGAGTTTTATTCCATCGTTGTGCCTGACGGGGAGTTTACTTCACAACTGAGTCAGTTACAGGTGGGCGACGAGATACTCATCGAAAAACAAGCGCAGGGTTTTTTAACCTTGGATCGCTTTGTCGATGGTGAAAACCTGTGGATGCTGGCGACTGGCACGGGCGTAGCACCCTTTTTATCTATTTTGCAGGACTTTGAGGTGTGGGAGCGCTTCGCCACTGTTGTGCTGGTGTTTAGCGTGCGCACTGAAGCGGAGCTGGCGTATCAAGAACTGTTGCAGGAATTACTCAGCCGCGAATACATCAAGCCCCATGCGCATAAGTTTAAATTTATTCCAGTGGTTACCCGCGAGCAGGTGACTGGCTGTTTAAGTCAGCGCATCACGGAGCTGATTGAAAACGGAGAGTTGGAGCGCAAGGCAGGCATACAGTTGAGTGTTGAAGATTCGCGGGTTTTGATTTGTGGCAACCCGCAAATGGTCGATGACAGCCGCAAACTGTTGAAAACCAGAGATATGCAGCTGTCACTCACGCGCCGGCCCGGTCAGGTGGCAGTGGAGAATTACTGGTAGTCAAAGGTTATCAACCAATGAGCGTCAGCGCTTTTGGAAATTCCGACCGCGGCACAAAATACCGTGCTGCTAGGAGCTGAAAGCTGAGGTGTCAACAGTTACGCCTTGTTCTTTAAAGACTTCTTTGGCGACGGTTAACGCATTTAGCACACTTGGGAAACCTGTGTAGGGAATCAGATGCATAATGCAACCAACGATTTCTTCAGGCGTTAAGCCCACCGCCAGCCCCGTTTTGATATGCATGGCAATTTGCGGTTTGCCTTGGGCAACCAGTGCGGTGATGGTGGTGAGCACTTTTTGTTTGTTGTCTAAGCCGGGGCGTGAATAAATCTCGCCAAAAGCAAACTCAACGACATACTTGGTTAAATCCGGTGCTATGTCTTGAAAGTCTTCGCCGATATTCATAAACCCCGTTGGGTTGCTATCAGGTGAGGCGGTTAATTCTTGGATTTTGTTGATACCTTTTTGGTAAAGATCGCTGGCCATGGTTAGGGCTTCCTTAGTGGGTGAATCATTTTAGATAAGCAGCACTGTGAAGGCCGCTCCACAAATACAAAGCTGAAGCGTACCTAAAATGACGTGCTTTTGTTAGCTGCAGCGGTGTTGTCCCCGAATTTCTCGTTTTGTGCTCTTGGAGGGGTTATGGAAAAACACCAAGTAATTATTTTTGATGGCGCGTGTAACCATTGCAATGGTGCAGTTAATTTCATTATCAAAAGAGATGCGCAGGAGGTGTTTAAATTTTCCTCTATGCAAAGTGAAACAGCCCAACAGCTGATGACAAAACATGGCATTCAAGGGTTGAGCGAAGACAGTTTTATTCTGTTCAAAAGCGGGCAGTGTTTTGCTCGCACCAATGCCGCACTGGAAATAACCCGGCATTTGGGTGGGTTATGGTTTTTGCTCAGGGTGTTTAAAATCGTGCCATCGATTATTAGAGAATATTTTTATCGACTGCTGGCGCGCAATAGATAGCTGTGCGCGCGCCTGTATCTATAATCCTTGGCTGCTAATCTATTAATGCGCTAGGCTCAGTGTCTCGAATGTCGGGTATTTCGAGCTTTTCTTTGGGCTTATAGTGGCCAATTAACTGCGTGCTATTGGAGCGAACATGACTACAAAAGATGATACCAACAGAAAATATTCTTCCGTTTTGGTCGATGGCATTCAAAAAGCTCCGGCACGTTCCATGCTGCGTGCGGTCGGTTTTGAAGATAAAGACTTTAAACGTCCGCAGGTCGGTATTGCTTCGACTTGGAGCCAAGTGACACCCTGTAATATTCATATCAATGGTTTAGCCGATGAGGTGGCCAAGGGTGTGTATGGCGTAGATGCTAAGCCGGTGATTTTCAACACCATCACCATCTCTGACGGCATCGCTAATGGCTATCAGGGCATGAAATATTCCCTAGTGTCACGCGAGGTGATTGCCGACTCGGTGGAAACCGTTGTTGGCTGCCAAGGTTTTGATGCGTTAATTACCCTAGGGGGTTGTGATAAGAATATGCCGGGTTGCTTAATAGCTATGGCGCGCTTAGACCGCCCCTCATTATTTATTTATGGCGGCACGATCAAACCCGGTAAAAACCACACCGATATTGTATCCGTGTTTGAGGCTGTGGGTGCTAATGCGCGTGGTGATTTAAGCGAAGTAGAGGTTATTGCCATTGAAAAAAGCGCCATTCCAGGGCCCGGGTCTTGTGGTGGGATGTATACAGCAAACACCATGGCGTCTGCGATTGAAGCCTTGGGCATGAGTCTGCCGGGCAGTTCTGCTCAAGAGGCGGTGTCTGCTGAAAAGCGTGCAGATTGCCAGCATGCTGGGCAAGCTATTCGCTGGCTGATCGAGAACAATGTTAAACCCAGCGATATCATGACGCGCCAAGCTTTTGAAAACGCTATTACTGTGGTGATTGCCTTTGGCGGCTCAACCAATGCTGTGCTGCATTTATTAGCCATGGCAGATGCGGTCGGTGTCGAGCTGACGATTGATGACTTCACCGAAATTGGCAAGCGTGTGCCTGTATTAGCTGACCTGCGCCCATCGGGTCGCTACCTGATGTCTGACCTGATTGAGATTGGGGGTATCGCACCCTTAATGAAGCGCTTGCTGGACAAGGGGTTGTTGCATGGCGACTGCTTAACAGTCAACGGTAAAACACTGGCTGAAAACCTTGCGGGTGTAGAAGACTATCCTCCGGGACAGAAAATCATTATGCCATTTGATAAGCCGTTAAAAGCGGACAGTCATTTACGTATTTTGCGTGGCAGTCTTGCTCCAACCGGCGCGGTAGCCAAGATCAGTGGACAAGAAGGGATGAAGTTCACCGGTAAAGCGCGAGTGTTTAACTCAGAAGAAGAGTCCATGGCCGCTATCTTGGCGGGCGTGGTAGTTGCCGGTGATGTGGTGGTGATTCGTTACGAAGGCCCTAAAGGCGGCCCGGGTATGCGTGAAATGCTTTCGCCCACCTCAGCAATTATGGGGCGCGGTTTGGGTAATGACGTAGCGTTAATTACCGACGGGCGTTTTTCGGGTGGCAGTCATGGTTTTGTTGTTGGGCACATCACGCCCGAAGCTATGGTAGGTGGACCGATTGCTGTTATTGAAGACGGCGACACAATTGTGATTGACGCTGAAAAGGATGAAATTAATTTACTTATCTCGGCAGAAGAAATGCAGCAACGCTTGAGCGCATGGCAAGCTCCAGAACCCAACGTCAAGCGCGGTGTGTTAGCTAAATACGCCAAAACGGTTGGTTCTGCCTCTGAGGGTGCGGTGACGGATGCGTTTTAATATAACGTCCTTAAACGATGCTATTGCAGCGAATTTACAACCTGAGTGTACTTATTATTAATAATCCAGCCAAAACTGATACAAACGGGATCAGCTGTGCCAATTGCCGAGCGTGCTGCTGCCGTTTAGAAGTGATGCTCATTAGCGATACGGGTGTTCCTGATGAGCATGTTGCGGTCGATGAATGGGGAGGCGAAACCATGCTGCGTTTAGACGATGGCTGGTGTTCTGCGCTGGACCGCGATACTTATAGCTGCACTATTTACGAGAACCGACCCTGGATATGTCGAGAGTTTGAAATGGGTTCTCATGAATGTCGTGAGGAGCGAGAAATCTTGAAAATCGTCTCGTAACCCGTTTGCGTAAAGGTTCTTGCAACTAAGCTTTAGATGCGGGCGCGTGGCGCATCATCACCCAGCTGCGCGTGTTTAGGGTGATGGGCGTAGCCAGTATAGAAAAACCGAATTTGCTATAGAGCTCGACGTTGCTTGGTTTATCTGTTTCTAGATAGAGGTTGTCGCAACAGCCTTGGTTGCAGGCAAACTCAATCAGTTGTGTGCCGATGCCCTGTCCTTGCCATGCGGGCGATACTGACAGTGGGCCAAGGTGCCAGTGAGGCGTAGCTGGATCGATTTTGGCCCAAGTGCTTAGCCAGATCGCCAAGCGCACTGTGCCGATAGGGCTGTTGCAAGTTAGCAGGGTTGGCAGCAAACGCAGAATATCGAGTATTGAAGGCTGACAGTGACCGGGCGGTAGCATGCCCAGTACACCAATCAAACTTTCCTCACCATAAACACCATAAAGACTGCCTTTGCGATACAGGTAGTCGAGCATTCCCGGGAAAAAACGTCTGAGCCGACGCTGGCGCAATATGGCTGCAGCACCGAATACTTCAATGTGAATCGGATTGTCACGCATGGCCTCGGCACACACTTCTGCCGCTACTATCAGGTCGCTTTTGCCCAACGGCTGAATGTCATAACGCTTGGTATTCATTGCGGTGCTCCTTGCTTAGAGTCTAGCGGTTAATCAACTAAGTGCAATAAATCAGAGGTTATGTGTAAACTCAATTTCAATTTAATTAGGCGGAGGTGCATGCAATGGCCGGCGGTTGGACACGTGATGGGGCGGTGCAGGAACAAATCGATGCCAGTGTTGAGGATGCAGTGAAACAGGCCAGAAGCAACATTCAGTCCGGTGCAAGCGCTCACTTTTGTGAAGACTGCGGCGCGGCCATTCCAGACGCTAGGCGTGAAGCCGTTCCGGGTGTGCGGCTTTGTATCGCATGCCAATCTGTGTCTGAAGGACAAGTAGCTGCTGTAGGCGGAATCAATCGTCGCGCCAGTAAGGATAGTCAGCTGAGATGATCTGGCTGGTTATATAAATTATCTATCAATAAGTGGGATGTCGATGCAAACAGTATCTATTTTGGTGGATGTGCAAAACGTCTACTACACGACCCGGCAAGCCTTTGGACGTCATTTTGATTACAACAAGTTTTGGGCCCATGCGACCAATAATAGACAGGTGGTAAAGGCCGTCGCCTATGCAATTGACCGTGGGGATGAAAAGCAAAGGCAATTTCAAAATATACTGAAAGCCATCGGCTTTGAAGTAAAGCTCAAGCCCTATATACAGCGTTCAGATGGTTCTGCAAAAGGTGACTGGGATGTTGGTCTGGCATTGGATGCGATGGAATATGCAGAGCTAAGCGATACCGTTGTTTTGGTGTCAGGAGATGGCGATTTTGATCTGCTGGCCGAGAGAATTAGACGCAAAAAAAATGCGGCGGTAGAGGTCTATGGCGTTAAGATGCTGACCGCGGATTCATTAATTAATGCTGCCAGTAAGTTTATTCCGATAGAGTCAGACCTGTTGCTAAGTTGAGACCTGGCTGGTGCTTTAATTGAGTTGCAAGCGTTGTTCAAGAAGTAAATGGCTAGCCAAAATTAGCTCGAATGCAGTCAAATTGATGTTAAGCTGGGTTTGGAAAGTGATGGTGCGCAAAACGCCAGCGTCCTGTTTAAATGTATCAGTGAATAAGGTCGAGAGAATGAACGAAGAGCCCATAATCTATGATAGGTTTTCGTGTAATAAATGCGCAGATAAAGGCAGCTTGGATTTTGATTTCACCATGGCATTTCAACCCATTATAAACTGCAAAGTTAAGCAAATATTTGGTTATGAAGCCTTGGTTCGTGGCTTAAATAATGAGTCCGCTTACTCCATTATCTCCAAAGTAAACGATGATAACCGTTACTTGTTTGATCAGCTGTGCCGCGTTAAAGCAATTGCGTTGGCTGCCAAACTAAAACTTGATTCGATGCTGAGTATTAACTTTCTACCCAATGCTATCTACAGACCTGAGCGCTGTATTCGTACCACGTTAGAAGCGGCTGAAAAATACGGTTTCTCAACCGATAAAATCATGTTTGAGTTTACCGAGGTTGAGAGAATTGAAGACAGCGATTTTATTAAGCAAATTGTTGAGTTCTATAAACAATCTGGCTTTAAAACGGCTATTGATGACTTTGGTTCAGGCTATGCAGGCTTGGGTTTGTTGGCAGATTTCCAGACCAATATTGTGAAGTTTGATATGGAGCTGATTCGTAATATCGATCAAGACGTATCACGGCAATCTATCATTAGAAACTGCTTAAACATTTTTTCAGATCTCAATATCCGCCCCTTGGCTGAAGGTGTCGAAACCCAAGGCGAGATGCGCTGGCTACGCGACGCAGGCATTGAGCTAATGCAGGGCTACCTGTTTGCCAGCCCGGGCTTTGAATGCTTACCAGCGGTTGATTTTAGCCAAATAAATTAAGTTGATACTGTGACCGTTATGGCTGCAGTATTTATAAAATAAGGACGTGTACGCGATACCTATGAAAGCTCTTCTAAATCAAAAAAGCGTTAAAACCGAGCAGGCATTAAGAGCCATCGCCCATATGCCAACCAGCAGCTTGGCTGTTTTAATGGATAAGGACTTTGCGCAGAGTTTAACGGATGACGACTTTATGCGTATTGCTGTGTTGCTGGCGCAAAAGAGCTATGACGAAGGCGGCTGCCCAATTGGTGCGGTAATAGTAGATAACACGACCAAGCAAATCCTTGGCAAGGGTCATAACACGTTGGTGCAAGATAACCATCCGTACAGCCATGGTGAAACATCGGCAATCAAGGATGCAGGGCGAATTGATTTTAGTGACACCACGCTTTATACCAGTCTGAGTCCCTGCGAGGTTTGCGCAACGTTGTTGTCTTTACGTGGCTTTAACCGCGTGGTCGTTGGTGACGTTACCAATGCTTCGGGCACTGAAGTATTCTTGCAGGAGCGTGGTATTCAGCTTGATATCCTCGAAGATGAGCAAGGAATAGCCTTGTACGCACGCTTTTGCTCGCAAAAGCCAGAACTAGAATTGGAAGATTGGCAGGGAGTCAGTGCTTGCCGCTCTATTGCTAACGCTAGGTCTTTAACGTAAGTATTGTGCGGCAGCCGGACCAATCCAGGGCAAAATTATCTCAATGTAATGCCTTATAAGTGCAGATCGGTTAATCTGGCTACTCTATAAAATTGTAGATTCGTTTTAGGAGAACTATCATGTTACCAGCCAATATGCCTGTTGATGAATTTACCACCCCTGACCCCATTACTGTCACCGAAGACATGAACATAGAAGAGCTGAATACATTGATGAGTGAGCATGCAATTCGTCACTTACCCGTTTTGCGCGATGGTGTGGCAGTGGGCGTGATCAGCGATCGTGATGTACGTCTGTGTGCCGGCTTGTCGTTGGCGGAAAGATTTCAAGTAAGTGCAGGCGATATAATGTCACCTGAACCTTTAACCGTGAGTTCCACCACTGCGCTGGATGAGGTGGCGTTTCTTATGTCTGAGAACAAAATAGGCAGTGTGATTGTTCTGGAAGATGGTCAGTTTCTGGGTATCTTTACCGCTACCGATGCCTTAAATGCATTGATTGAAATAATTCGCAGTATGCCGCAGAGCTGTTCAGGCAGTTAAACAGGTTAGTAGTGTGGGAAAATAGCTTGCACGTAGTGAGTTGAAGAATACATTTTTTACTGTTGGCTAACCCAAGGCTATTTGATTTAAATCTGGTTTTACCATAATAAAAAAAGTAAAATACTTCGATATAGTATACAAAGCTGCACGATTGTTGTTGCTTTGTTCAAATAGTGTCGAAGCTAAGCTGTGTATGCAATGGATGCGTCAGTAGATAGGCTTTTCATACTGGGGTTTTAGGTCCTTGAAAAACATTATCCTGCAGTATCGCTATTGGCCTATTCCTATTTTGTTTTGGGCTGCTCTGGTGTTGGGGTCTTTTGTGTGGAACCGCGCACAGCTGGAGCACAAGGTGTTTGAGTTAGCGAATGACCGCGCCTACTTTGTGTTTAAGATGGTTGAATCCGTGCGCTTATGGAATACACAGCACGGTGGGGTCTATGCCCCTGTTGATGAAGCCACGCCACCTAATCCCTATCTAACAATACCCGAGCGCGATATCTCTACCCCTTCAGGTAAAGCGCTCACCCTGATCAACCCAGCCTATATGACACGCCAACTTACCGGTGTGGTAGAAGCGCTGAGTGGGTTGCGTTTGAATTTAACCAGTTTGCAACCGCTTAATCCCAATAATCAACCAGATGTTTGGGAGCGCGTGCAACTGGAAAAGTTTGAGCAAAAAGCGCAAGACATAAGCGAAATTATAGGTCAAGGACGTGATGCTTCCTTTCGCTTTATCGCACCTCTACGTGTTGAAAAGCTGTGTTTAAAATGCCATGAACATCAAGGCTATAAGCTTGGTGATATTCGTGGCGGGCTGAGTGTCTCTTTTCCGGTTGAACCGTTGTTCTTGGCAGAAGCGGAGCAACTGCGCAGTATTGGTCTGACGCATGTGCTTGTTTGGTTAATACTGTCCATGCTGACGCTGGTTACCCTGTCACGTTATCGTCATCAACTGCTGACGCTAGAAGCGGCTAAAACACAGACCGAGAAACTGGTGGAGCAGCGTACCGCTGAGTTACGTACACAAGTGAGTGAGCGCACGCAAGCAGAAGCTCAGTTGCGCTTGTTTATAGAGTCTGCCGGTGAAGGGATTATCGGTATGAATGGGCAAGGCTTGTGCACTCTGGTTAACCCTGAAGCCATGCGCATGCTGGGTATGCACAAGGCTGAAGAATTATTGGGTAAATCAGTGCACGACGTGATTCACCACAGCATGGCGGATGGCCAAATGCACGAATTCGATGATTGCCCGCTGTATGATACGTTGCGCTCAGGGCGCATCATCCATGACGATACAGATATTTTTTGGCGCATGGATGGCAGTAGTTTTCCGGTGGAATACCGCTCGCGCCCTTTGTTTGTGCAAGGGCATGTATTGGGTGCAGTATTAAGCTTCAGTGATATAACAGAGCGCAAGCAAGCCGAGGCGCAGCTGCTTAAATTATCGAGTGCAGTAGAGCATATTCCAGCAGCGGCCATTATTACTGATATTGATGGTGTTATTGAGTATGTAAACCCAAGTTTCGAGGCTATGAGCGGTTATCAGACAGAAGAGGTCATTGGCAAAAATCCGCGTATTTGGCAGTCAGGACATACTACGCCAGAAACTTACCAGCAAATGTGGTCAACCTTAAAGGGGGGCGATGTGTGGCAGGGTGAGGTGTTGAATAAAACTAAAGACGGTCAACTGTTCTGGGAAATGGCACGTATATCACCGATTAAAAATGAAGATGGGGTTATTACTCATTTTGTTGCGATAAAAGAAGATATCACTGAGCGAAAGCGGCATGAGCAACAAATATGGCATCAGGCCCATCATGACAGCCTGACGCATTTACCTAATCGTGAGTTGTTTGTTCATGAGTTAAAAAAGGCCATTGCAACCGCCGCGCAGGAAAATACCTTGCTGGCTTTGCTTTATATCGACTTGGATGGCTTTAAGGCGGTCAATGATGAGTACGGCCATGCTACGGGCGATGAGTTACTGGTGAAAGCGGCCAAGAGGTTGTCAGCCTGTGTGCGCGATACGGACAATGTTGCGCGTCTTGGTGGAGATGAGTTTACTGTGACGCTGGCAGGCATTTTAGAGCGTTCTGCGGCGCAGCATGTGGCCAAGAAAATTGTTCATTCATTGGCGCAGCCATTTCAACTAGAGCATGTCAGCGTGAGTATCTCAGCTTCGGTTGGTGTGGCGCTGTTTCCAAGTGATGCGCAAACCCCCGATGAGCTTATTGACTGTGCTGACAGTGCAATGTATCAGGCTAAACAGGCAGGCCGTAATATTTTTTGCTGCTATAAAGCGAATTAATCTGTGCAGATAGCCTTGTGGGAGCACCGTTCTTGTGGGGGCGCAGCTTCTGCGCGATGCGAACGATAAAGTCAACGCAAATGCTGCCGGAAAACCCACCTGCTTCTGGCGATGGGGACGAGCAGTAAGCTTCAGCGCTGCTGGTTAATCCCAATCGCGCAAAAGTTGCGCTCCCACCAAAACTGTTACGCGTGTTGCTACACCTGCCAACACCGTGCCGTCTAACACACAGCTGTCGCAGGTATGACCTGTTCCTACCGAGGCTTGCGTTCCAAAGCACTGCTCCAACAGATGTTTTAACAATATGCCCCGGCCGTCATATGCCTGTATGATCGGCTGCGCGATAAATTTTTATAATCCTTCCTACGTTTTTATTATTGAGTGTTTTGCTACTTATGTCTTTACCTGCCCATCATTTAGAATTATTAAGTCCTGCACGCGATGTGGAAATCGCGCAACAAGCTATTTTGCATGGTGCTGATGCGGTGTATATCGGTGGGCCAGGCTTTGGTGCACGTCATAATGCCAGCAACTCGGTGGTTGATATTGCACGATTAACGGAGTTTGCTCACCGCTATCACGCCAAGGTATTTGTCACGCTGAATACCATTTTGCATGACGATGAGCTAGAGCCAGCGCAGCAGCAGATTATCCAGCTGTACGATGCAGGCGTCGATGCATTAATCGTGCAGGATATGGGCGTGTTACAGTTAGACATTCCGCCGATTGAGCTACACGCCAGTACCCAGTGTGATATCCGCACATTAGAAAAGGCACAGTTTTTATCGCAAGTGGGGTTTTCACAATTAGTGCTGGCGCGAGAGTTGAACTTGCAAGAAATTCAAACCATTAGCCAGTCAGTAGACGCAAGCATTGAGTTTTTTATTCATGGCGCATTATGTGTAGCCTTTTCAGGGCAGTGCAATATTTCCCACGCGCAAACCGGGCGCAGCGCAAACCGTGGGGATTGCTCACAGGCTTGCCGGTTGCCTTACACTCTTAAAGATGACCAAGGGCGTGTGGTCGCCTTTGATAAACACTTGTTGTCCATGAAGGATAATAATCAGACAGCCAATTTGCATCACCTAGTCGATGCAGGCGTGCGCTCCTTTAAGATTGAGGGACGCTACAAGGATATGGGCTATGTGAAAAACATCACCGCTCATTACCGTCAGTTGCTCGATGCCATCTTGACGGAGCGCCCTGAATTAGCGCGCGCCTCTAGTGGCGTTACCGAACACTTCTTCACCCCTGAACCAGAACAAAGCTTTCATCGCGGCAGCACGGATTACTTTGTTAATGAACGTAAAACAGATATTGGCGCTTTTGATTCGCCCAAGTTTGTTGGTTTGCCTGTGGGTGAAATTTTGTCCGTAGGTAAAAAAACGCTACAGGTGCAAACCACAACACCTTTAACCAACGGTGATGGTTTAAACGTGCTGCATAAGCGTGAGGTTTTGGGTTTTCGTGTGAATACCGCTCAACAGCTGGTGCAGTATGAACAAGACGGTCAGGAGTTTTGGCAGTATCAGTTGGTACCTAATGAAATGCCGGCAGAGTTTGCACGGATGAAACTACCCTGTGCACTCAATCGCAATATGGATCACAACTGGCAGCAAGCGCTCACGAAAAAGTCTGCTGAACGGCGCGTATCCGTACGCTGGCAATTGCAGTTGGATGCTGAACGTCTGTTGGCAAGAGTGGAGAGTGAGGAGGGTGCTGCGGCGGTCGTTGAGCTGGCTGGCCCTTTTGGTGTCGCGAAAGATGCGCAGAAAAGCCTGCAGCAATTGGAAGAGCTGTTTAGTCAGTTAGGTAACACCATTTATCATAGCGAATCAGTGCAAGTGGATGCGGCGCAGGCTTGGTTTATTCCGGCATCACAATTAAAAACTGTACGCCGTGAGGCGATTGAACAACTTGAGCAAGCGCGTTTAGCAGCACGCCCTCGAGGTGGACGCAAAGCGGTAAGCACGCCACCACCGGTTTACCCAGATACACAGTTATCTTTTTTAGCTAACGTGTATAACGCCAAAGCGCGCGAGTTTTATCATCAGTACGGTGTGCAGTTGATTGAGGCGGCCTATGAGGCGCACGAGCAAAAAGGTGATGTGCCGGTGATGATAACCAAGCATTGCTTGCGCTACTCTTTTAATCTGTGCCCCAAGCAGGCTAAAGGTTATACCGGTGTACAGAATAAGGTCAGTGATATGCAGTTGGTGCATGACGATGAAGTATTAACGCTGAAGTTTGATTGCAAACCCTGTGAAATGCATGTCATCGGCAAGATTAAACCGCATATCTTTAACAGCCCACAATCAGGAAGCCGAGATTCGGTTGTTGGCTTTATCAGCGCAGAAGACCTACGAAAAACCGCCCGTCGTTAGACTTAATTCGTGTTGCAACGCCTGTTGAAAAACCTACAGGAGCGCAACTTTTGTGCGATTGGGATTAATCGGCAGTGCTTGAGTTGGTTTTATCGTTCGCATCGCGCAGAAGCTGCGCTCCCACAAGAGCGGTGCTTTGGAACGCAGTTTTTGGTAGGCGCGTAACTTTTTCGCGTTTGGTGAGGAGGAGTGCTGGGGGAAGGTATTGATGTGTGTAGCGTGAGCAGCTTATAGACTGCCCACACTACAAGCACATTGAGCGAGCAATTACATCTTGAGCTTTTTCTCGAGATAATGAATGTTCACACCACCTTTCATAAAGCCTTTGTCATTCATTAGATCGCGATGCAGAGGAACGTTGGTCTTGATGCCATCAATGATGATTTCATCCAGTGCGTTGCGCATTCTGCCCATCGCCTCTTCGCGTGTTTCACCCCAAGTAATGATCTTACCAATCAGCGAGTCATAGTTAGGTGGCACGCGGTAGCCGCTGTAGAGATGGGAATCCATACGCACGCCGTTACCGCCAGGCGCGTGATAATGCTTAACCAATCCAGGACTTGGCATGAAGTTGTCTGGATCTTCAGCGTTAATGCGACACTCAAACGCATGACCACGGAATTTGATATCGCTTTGCTTGATAGACAATGGATTGCCAGCGGCAATATTGAGCATTTCTTTGAGCAAATCAAAGCCGGTAATCATTTCGGTTACAGGGTGTTCTACCTGAATACGGGTGTTCATCTCAATAAAGTAGAAATGACCGTTTTCATATAAAAACTCAAAGGTACCTGCACCACGGTAGCCAATATCTTTACAGGCCTGTACGCAGCGGGCGAATACTTTTTGGCGCGCTTCTTCATCGATAAAAGGAGCCGGCGCTTCTTCGATAACCTTTTGGTGACGACGTTGCAGTGAACAGTCACGGTCGCCGAAATGGACGGCATTGCCTTGACCATCGGACATAACCTGAACTTCAACGTGACGTGGGTTTTCCAAGAATTTTTCAAGATAAACAACAGGGTTACCAAACGCAGCTGCTGCTTCGTTTCTGGTATGTACGGCGGCGCGAATTAAGTCTTCTTCGCTACGCACGACACGCATCCCACGACCACCGCCACCACCGGCAGCTTTAATAATGACGGGGTAGCCAACTTCGCGGGCAATGCGCAGTGCTTCTTCCTCATCTTCAGGCAACTCGCCTTCAGAGCCAGGAACTACAGGAACACCCGCCGCTTGCATGGCGACTTTAGCGGCAACCTTGTCACCCATCATGCGAATAACGTCTGCTTTGGGACCGATAAAGGTAAAACCTGAGTTTTCAACCTGCTCAGCAAAGTCTGGGTTTTCAGCGAGGAAACCATAACCTGGGTGAATCGCAGTAGCGCCTGTCACCTCAGCAGCAGCAATAATGGATGGAATATGTAAATAGGACTGTGCGCCCGGCGCAGGACCAATACATACGGTCTCATCGGCCAGCGATAGATGCATTAAATCGCGATCCGCACTTGAATAAACAGCTACCGTTTTAATGCCCATTTCTTTACAGGCACGCAAAATGCGTAAAGCAATTTCGCCACGGTTAGCAATCAGGACTTTTTCCAGCATTGTGGACTCCTGGAGCAATTAAACTATGGTGAATAAAGGTTGGTCGTACTCAACAGGTTGCCCGTTCTCGACCAGAATGCTGTCAATGGTGCCGCCAACATCGGTTTCAATGTGGTTCATCATCTTCATCGCTTCAACAATACAGACAACATCACCTTTCTTCACAGATTGACCCACTTCAACGAAGTTGCCCGAAGTGGGTGATGGTGCGCGGTAGAAGGTTCCCACCATAGGTGAGCGTATCACTGTACCTTTGAGCTCAGGTGCTGCTTCTGCTACTGGCGCAGCAGCTGCAGCGGGTGCAGGCGCAGCAACAGGCGCTGGAGCATATACGGGGGCGGCAGCTACTTTGTTAGAGTGGCGGCTAATGCGAACAGACTCTTCACCTTCGTGAATTTCCAGTTCGTCAATATTTGACACTTCAAGTAGCTCGATTAGTTTTTTTACTTTACGGATATCCATTGAGATTGACTCCAAGTTAATGTTTTTGTTGGATATGTTCAATAGCAGCCTGCAAAGCAAGGTTATAGCCTTGTGCTCCGAGACCACAAATCACCCCTACGGCTACATCTGAAAAGTAGGAATGATGACGAAATTTTTCCCGTTGAAAAACGTTGGAAAGATGCACTTCGATGAATGGGATGCTCACCGCAAGCAATGCGTCACGTAAAGCGACACTTGTATGAGTAAATGCAGCAGGATTAAACAAAATGAACTCGATTTGCTCGTTTTTAGCGGCATGAATACGCTCAATCAACTGAAACTCAGCATTACTTTGTAAAAACTCTAACTGGTGACCAGCGGTTTGAGCTTGTTGCTGTAAACCCTGGTTAATGTGTGCCAAGGTGGTGGCACCATATACATCGGGCTCGCGTGTACCTAGTAGGTTTAAGTTGGGGCCATGTAACACTAATATTTTGCCCATGCGTATTCCTTGAAAATCGACCAATCGGGCAAATATGCCTAACTTTGCATTAAAAGTCAGCAACTTTAACAGAAAATACGACTAAGGATGTTTTGCGCTGGCCTGTTGGAGATTTCACGTGGATATTTGTTGGAGCGCAGCTTTTTCGCAGATGAATTTCTTTTCGCGCTAACCCAGTGTTGTTCCCGTGCGTGCTAGCCACGACGTATAAGCCATACGCCGGCGAGGATGCACGTCAAGCCAAGAATTTTGCTAAGGCTAATGGGTGCTTCACGAAAACCGGCCCAGCCTTGCTGATCGAGCAAGACGGCAGCCGTTAATTGTCCAGCCAGTACTAGAGCCATAAATAATAGAGCGCCGATACGAGGGGCGACAAATGCAGCCGTAAAAACAAGAAAAGCGCCCATAAAGCCGCCGGTCCAATGCCACCAGGAAAGGTTTTTTAAGCTGCTGAGGGTGATGGTTTCACGCTGATAAAGCATGACGATTAACAGGCCTATAGTGCCTATTATAAAAGAGAGGGTTGCTGCGGTTAGGGTGCTGGAAATTTCCCGAGCCAATAAGCCGTTAATACCGGCTTGTAACGGCATGAAGGCCCCAGAGATAAAGGCCATACAGAACAGAAGCCACAGAGTCTGGGTGTGCATAAAGAAGCTTGCCTAGAGAGTTGGGCTATCGAGAACAGCTATAAAGAGCCCAGCTAGCGTCAGCCAGCCGGGCATCTAGGCGATTACAGCAGGTGTGCAACGCCTTGTTTTTCTTGCTCTAGCTCATCCAGAGTCACGTTGATGCATTCTTGGCTGAACGCATCAATTTCTAGACCTTGAACGATTTCGTATTCGCCATTAGCGCAAATAACAGGGAAGCCGAACATGGTGCCTTCAGGGATACCGTAAGAACCGTCGGAAGGAACGCCCATAGTGGTCCACTCGCCGTTCGTACCTAACCACCAGTCGTGGATGTGGTCAATGGCAGCGTTAGCCGCAGAAGCTGCAGAAGACAGGCCGCGCGCTTCAATAATCGCTGCGCCACGCTTACCAACTGTAGGTAGGAACACGTTAGCGTTCCACTCTTGGTCGTTAATCATGTCTTTTACGCTTTCGCCGTTAATGGTAGCGAAGCGGTAGTCAGCGTACATGGTTGGGCTGTGGTTGCCCCAAACGCAAAGGTTTTTGATGTCTTTAACATCTTTACCAGTTTTCTCAGCAACCTGGCTTAGCGCACGGTTGTGGTCTAAGCGCAGCATAGCGGTGAAGTTGTTTGGGTTCAGATCTGGGGCAGACTTCATGGCAATGTAAGCGTTGGTGTTCGCAGGGTTGCCTACTACCAATACTTTAACGTCGCGGGCAGCGGCTTTGTTGAGTGCGCGGCCTTGAACGGTGAAGATTTCTGCGTTAGCAGCCAATAGGTCAGCACGCTCCATACCTTTTGAGCGTGGGCGAGCGCCTACTAAAATAGCTACTTGTGCATCTTTGAAAGCTACTTCTGGGTCATCGGAAGCGACCATGCCGGCTAAGAGTGGAAATGCACAGTCTTGCAGCTCCATCATTACGCCTTTGAGTGCCTCTTGTGCTTGTGGCAGATCCAATAACTGCAAAACAACAGGTTTGGCAATACGGAATAATAAAGCATAGCCAATCTGACCAGCTGCGCCTGTGACAGCAACACGTACGGGTGCTTTCATTGTGCGTCTCCAAGTTTTAACTAAATAGGTAAGTCGGTAGAAATTAGGGGCGTGTAAAAAATACCCAGAAATTCAACACGAAATCTTAACAAAGCTAACGAATTAAGTACAAGCACTACTATTGGGTAGGGGGTAAGTAATTCTTGGGGTTGTGGGTATAAATAACCCGTAGCACATTATGTTTTCATTTAGAGATTTTGAAGTTTAGGCGTAGTGAGTGCGTTCTATTGCAGGGTTTGCAAACAAAATAACCGGCTTATCTGTTAGCATTGCGCGGGATTGGGGATGTGGCGGATTTATTACTGTACACAAGAGTATTCCCATAAATTGACTAACATTAAACGAGGTGAGCGTGTCTAAACTAAATCTAACCACTGACGAAGCGCGAGTAAGTTACGGTATTGGCCGTCAAATGGGCGACCAGTTACGCCAGAATCCACCGCCAAATACTGATATTGAGGCGGTAATGGAAGGTTTGCGAGCAGGCTTTAATGCCGAGCCTAGCCCGGTTACGCCAGAAGAATTAAATGCAAGTTTCGCAGTGATTCGTGAGCAAATGGAAGCCGAAGCTGCTGTAAAAGCTGAGCAAGCAGCATCTGCAGGGCTTGAGTTTTTAGCCGAAAACGCTAAAAAAGAAGGCATCATTACTCTTGAGTCGGGACTGCAATACGAAGTACTGACAGAAGGTGAAGGTGCTCAACCTACTCGTGAATCTAACG
>SMER01000083.1_pt1 | contig 23436 bp, 18 predicted proteins | sample 2456411 | NCBI WGS metagenome assembly SMER01 (sample SAMN10132597, study PRJNA489261) | soil metagenome | isolation source: day1 antibiotic-silt loam soil ammended with raw manure from dairy cow... | place: USA | collected 2015-05-01 | reverse complement strand
GTGCAGGAAGCAGTTCGTAGGCTTTAAAAAGGATTAGATAGTAGCCTGCAGGGCTCAACAAACCAGTAATGGCAAAGAAACTCCACTCTTTTGGAGTAATGGATTTTATTAAATACCATTTCTTTTGAATTGTAATTACCAAAGCAAATAACAATGTTGCGGTAATAGCAGCTACAAGCAAAAGCTCGTAGTACGAATAATGGCGCAACGCTATTTTAAATGCCGATGCCACAGTAGACCAACTTGCTACTGCTATGGCAACATGGATTAATGATTTTGATGAGTCTTTCAATTTATATTATCCTATTAAATGTTATTTTATAAATATTGCCTCACTTATTAAAAGTGAAGCAATATTATGAATATTTTCTGCAAAACGTAGGCAAGAGTCATTAAACAACCAATCAGAACTTTTTCCAATGATCTTCTTTAAGGTCTCCAAATGAAAATAATGAATAGCCTTTAGCAGGTGTCTCTTTTACTTTTGCAATTGCTTCTCCTAATTCATCGGGAGTAAGTGATGGAATAAACAAACCGCCATATACAGGAGCGGGATTCTTAAGTGCAGCAATTTCTATTTCTAGATTTTCACGTACCCAATCAATATCTGCGTTATAGAAATTGTGATATAGCATAGGAAAATAACCATCTAAGTTCCACTGACTCCACTGTTGTCTTACACTTTGCCAATTTGGGAACACTGCAGCTGTAGCCAGTTTTCCTGCATTTTTAATTTCAGGTGATAGTAAATTATTTACCAAGTGAGTTACCGAGTCATATCTGAATTGATTCCAAACTTCGTTTTCTGCTGGTTCTTCAATATCTTTCAATGGGTCTAAGCCTGTATGCTCTTTAAACTTACTTCTACAAATGTCGCAGTAACAATAATCATATTGTGGATACTCTTTGTCTTGTACAATATCGTATGTAGGTTGCAAAGCTTCAGCTAAAATAACATCGGGTAGGCGTATATAATCTAAATGAACACCCGAAAGGTCTTTAATGGCTGAAAGCTCTCTTACATTTTTCACTAAAAATTCTTGAACCTCTGGGTTGTTGGGACACATGAACTTGTAATAACCAACATAAGCTGGATGAGTGTGTGCAGGCTCGCCCAGTCTGTTTACTATGTACCAGTCTGGGTGATTCTCTATATAAAAGGGGTTGTTGTTTGGCATTGTCCACATCCAAGCATGTACTTCAACACCATACTCTTTTCCTAGTTTGATTAAGGGTGTCAATAAGTCTCTATCATTGGGAAGTGTAACAGATGGATACAAAGATTTGTGACCCGAATAAACCTGAAATAATATGCCATGTATGCCATGTTCTTTCATCATTTCAAATTTCGGCTTCCATTTTTCAATATCTTCATCTTGTCCTAAAGTACTCCAAATCCATTTTTTAAAGTCCTCAGGGTTTGTATCTGTTCCATTGGATGAAGGCAGGGTGCATGATTTTGTTATCATTAATCCTAATCCAGCTATCCCTACATTCTTGATAAAATCTCTTCGTTTCATTGTCTCTGTCTTTTAAAGTTTATTTCTTTTATTGTTGTAATGAAGTATGTTTATTGTGTATAAGTTGCAGCTTTCCATATTTTACTATCTTCCCTTATATACCATGAACTACCTTTCTCTGCTGCTTCACACGAAAGTGTAAATCTATAAAACCAAGTTCATCAATAGTTTGAGCAAACTTATTGTGCTTGCGTTTATATTGGTGTTGTAGGTCGAATAGTTCTCGTAAAACAACCTTTGTTTCAAAATCGGGGTCTTTTACATAGTTTTCGCTGCCTTTGCCCGCATCACTACCCGATAGTTGCAATATACCCCAATACTCAGGTTTATGCATATCTATAACATGTTGTGGCGACCACACCCAATTGTGTTCAGGATAAGATTTGCCTGTTTCCGGATTGATAGTTTTGATGTATTTACCATCTACTATATCGCGTCTCCATTGAACACGAGAAAAATTTATTCTCCACTGATTTCCTGCAAAAGGTCCTGCTCCTCTAGTAGCAGACTCTTTTATTGTTTTCCAGGGGAGAGCCAATTCAACCGTCCAGCCACTATCTACGTCAGAAGGGTCGTTAAGCGTTCCTTGTAAATCTATTCCAGCCTTAAGTCCTGCAATATCCCATGCATTTATTGGAAGTCCATTGTATCGATAAGGCTTTGTCATCATCAAATCCCACTCTGTACCAAGTGCATTTACTTCGTACTCGTAATAGTTGTGTGTGTCGCCATTAGGGTCGATAAATACTTCAAAGTTGTTTTCGTGAAAAATTACCGATTCGCGTTCGGTATAAGTAGCCCAAAGATGTGGTTCTTCTAATTGTGCAGCTATATAAAGGTAATTATCATCCCAAAGCATTTTCACCTTTGTTGTATTGTAGGGAAGAGGTTGCTTATCGCCTTCTATATCCACAAAAGAATCTGTCCAATCTACCAAGCTCCACTCTTTCTCATCTAACTTGCCATCTACTGTCATTTCACCACTTGTGCGATAGCAAACATAGTGTTTAGGAGGGTGTTCCAACAATATCATTTGAGCTATTGTTGTATGACTAATTAAAAATAAAAGCAATGTAAATAGTATCTGTCGCATATAATATGTTTTTGTATAGTTTATTTTTTACTTCTTATTGTGCAAAATTACCTGATGTTACACCCCAATCGTTTCCAAAGAACCCTGAAGCTTTTATGCCTTCAGGATTATCTTTAATCCAATCAACATCAAATATCATTATATCTGGAAATCCTGTAATACCAGAGAAGTAATCGTTAGGATAAAGTGCTTTCATACCTTCATTTCCAGTTCCTGCAATAACTCCTACCGATGCAGTGTTGCTATCAGATCGTGGATAAATGAAGTAAACACCAAGATTATTACCTGTATATGTTTTGTCGCCAAATACAATCTTATTCTTAGTAACCTTTACTGGACTGTGGCTTAGCAGTTGTTTCCAAGCACTGTTGTTGTCAGCATTTCCGTAAATAATAACATTTCTATCTTTATAGTCCTCAAGACCCATTGCCTCTATACAAGAATGTTTCAGCATCAAAGCGGGCTTTATTTAAGTACCATTCATTTGTAGCTTTGTCTCCATGTGTAGCATATACAAAAACAACGTTATTGTCGAATGCCATTTTAAAACCACCCTGTCTCTCAGCATGCTTTTTAGACAAATCAATTGCTGATACTTCAATCCATTTTTCGTCTGTCTTTACTAAGTGTATGTTGTTTGCTGATTTGGGTTGTATGGTTTGATTATCCACAACAATAGTTGTTGGTTTTTTCATATTAAATTCGCCAAATAGCAAGCTAAAACTGCATATGTTATCTGGATAAACTATTGTGGTGTCTTCTTTAAAGTATGCTCTTATTTTAGAAGTTTCGTATTGTTTATCTTGTTGATTTATTTTGAGCCAGAAGTTCCTTGCTGATATAGCGGGAGCTGCGGTTGTGAAGTTTATGCTATCAACTTCGGCTGTAGGAGTCACCCTGTTTTGCTTTAAGAAATCGAACAGTGGAGCCCAATCAACGCTATGATCTCCATACCAATGAGAACCTCCAGGATATTCATAATAAGCAAAATTGTTGTGAAAAGTTCCTAGTTTTTCTCTCATCATGCGTGCTTGTGCAGTTGGAACAACACCATCGGCGCTTCCATGAAGTACATATACCCCCGATTGAAGATAATTATCTAAGAGTTTTAATGTTCTTCCTCCAGAAGCTCCTCTTTGAATCATGTTAAAATGAGGATTGTTTGTAAGAGTGCTGTCAGGTCCTGAGCGCCTGTATCTAATTATATCAGGATAACCTGCAGCAGGAGCAATAGCTCCCCATAAATGAGGATAAGTAGCTCCAAGATACCAAGTGCCATGTCCTCCCATAGAGTGGCCTGTTAAATATATATGGTTTGGGTTGGGTTTGTAGATACTTTTAGCTTCTTCAAGTACCTCTATTGCATCCATTCTACCCCACTCTTCCCAATTGAAACCAAATGGGCGACGATTTGTAGGAGCAACTATGTTTGTCCAATCTTTCTGTTTATAGGCTCTAGCCTGATTGCGTGCTTCTACCGATGCCCCATGTACAGAAAGCACAAGGGCTTGTCCTTCAGCTTTGTTAAGAGAGGGAGCAACAGAATAATATTGCACACTACCATCTATCTTGCTTACAAACGTTCTTTCGTGATGCGTGGTGCTCTCAGTTACTGGAATTGAAATAGTTATTGTATCCAATACGCTATTTTTATTATCTTTAAGTACAAGTTTTGCTTGTATAAATTTGTCTTTTGGTGTCTCTTTGAAAGCTGGAATGGTGTATTTTACTTTTCGTGTTGTAAGAGGAATAATTGGACCAACTTCGGTTACAGCTATTTCTCCATCAGGTAAATGGCATTCTATGCTATATCCTTTCAAAGATTGTTCGCTTGCATTAATCACTCTTATTGCTGCCCAACGATCACTGTTTTCGTCACCAAGTATAGAAGGGAGCGTCATATCACGAGCTGTAAATAAAACTTTTTTGTTAGGAACTATAATTTGTGATTTATATTGAGCAAACCTACCGTAACTATATATAAACTCATTTAGCCCTTTCTTTAGTTTGAAAGGAATAAGTGTATAACCAAACTCGTAGTGGTCTCCTTCGTGTGGTTCTCCGTTTATATAAACACGAGTGTGTCCACTAGCATCAAGTAGTGCAATGGTGTTTTCTGGAGATTCAAAAGATATGTAGAGCAATGATTCACGAAGATTACCTCTGAAAACTCTATTAGAATCAGCCACAATCTCTTCCCATTTCAATACTAAAGAATCATCTTGATTGGCAAATTTATCTGTAACTATTAGGTTATTAGTGGGGGCTTTAAATTTACCTGTCGCTATTTGCCAATATGCCATATCGCGGTTACCGTTTAGTAAACCAGATTCGATACCATTGCGAAGTGTGAATCCATTGTTAAATTCATGAACAACTGTTCCTTCGTCAATGCTTGTTGTTTTTTCTTTTCCAAAAATTTCTACAATATCGCCTGTTTTCTGCGCCTTTGTAGAGAAGCTTACAGCTATTATTAATAGCGTTAGTAAAGTGTATTGTATTGATTTCATTTATTTGAAGTTTATTTAAAAGTTTGTTAGCTAAATGGCAAAATATTTGCACTATATCTTTTGTTTCAATAGATAAAAAACAAATTTAAAACTAAATGTCTATATATTCTAATAACTATTGCACTATATTAAAAAAAATAGTTGGAGCATTTTTTAAATTCAATCTACTTATTTTTTATCAAAATGATGATCATCCCAATATTTACTAAAGTAATGTCCCCATCTAAATCCACGTTTCTTGAACCCCTTTACTATTGGATGACTTGGATATAAAGTTCCATTTACTGTTGTGTCTAGTACAGCTCCAAGTGGTTGGTTTGGAAGGTTTTCTGTTTTCCATCTTAGGGGATTGAAACGAGGATTGATGTCTATTGCTCTACCTTTAGCATGCAATGAATAAGAGACGTTGCGATAACAGAAACTATAAGTGTTGTTATTTGCCATAGATAGACTGTCGCTCCAGTTGAATGCCACAATGGGTATTGCCTTTTCAATTATAAACTCATGCTCTAGCATTAATTGAAACAGCTCTTTTATATCGGTAACAAGCTCTTTGCTGGTTAATATTTGACCTTGATGCAGTTTATTATCTGTAGAAATGTAGGTTACGTTTATTAACTCCAATTCATCAATCACTTCTTTTGGTGCATTAGCACCTTCAATTGCTTCAGCAAAAGTATAGCTACTGTCAATTATAATGGTGTCGGTTTCTTGAGGGGCTTCATTTACTGCACTGTTTTCTTCTGTAGTTATATTCTCCTCATTGTTTCTACTTGGTTGGCAAGCATAGATAACGATTAGTGTAGATAGGATTAGAATAAAATAGCGCATAAACAATAAATTTTTTGAGTATATATAAAAACAGTACATTTCGTTCTGTTATCTGTTTTTGGTTAATTTTGGAGCATAATCTTTCAAATTACCAGCACCTCCAGCAATTTCCCAAAGATAGAGCGAAGCAACAGAGGCATATGGTGAATATCTGAGTTTGTACTTTTCGAACAATTTCTTGTCTATTTCTTTATGGTGATGCAGCATTCGTAGCCCACGTTGAATTGCAAGATCTCTCCAGCTCATAATATTGGGGCGTTGCATACAGAAAATTAGAATCATTTCTGCAGTCCATATTCCTATACCGTGTAGTGCAGTTAGCTTTTTAATTACTTCATCATCTGGCAAGGTGTAGAGTTCAGTTATATTTAATTCTCCATCAACTGTTTTAGCTGCTACATTTTTAATGTAGGTTGCTTTTCTCATAGACATGCCACATTGTTGTATCTCTTCAATGGGTACACTATTCAAAGCTTTAGGAGTAATTTGAGTAAACTTCTCTTCGAAGCGTCTCCAAACTGTATCCATTGCTTTAGTTGAAATCTGTTGTCCTACTATAGAATTAACCAAAGCGGTAAATAAATCAGAGATTACAGGACGTTCAATCACACCAATTTCATCAATAATTGAACCAAGTGCTGTATCTGAGTTTTTTAGATACGCTATCTCTTTCTCTCCATAAATAAAAAATGTGGACATACTATTTTACAATTATGATTAAATACAAAAATAGCGAAATATAAAGTGACTCACGCTTTTATCAGTAATATATTTCTGCTATATATTGTTTGCTTTAAGTTAATTTATTATGTTTGCTTTTCAATATTTAGCACACTCTTAAATCAAATATTTCAAATTTTATTATTACCATGTAAAATAACCTGAAAATATGACTCGTCCGCTAATACTTGGGTTTGTAATTTTTGTTGGCTTACTAATCTCGCTTAATATAGAAGCGCAGACAAATAGCTGGCGCACTCACATAGAGCAGCTTGCAGAAGAAGATATGGACGAAATGTCTATAAACAATATGTTTGAAGAGTTAAGCATGTTGGAGCAAAACCCTATAAATCTAAACTCAGTTACAAGAAATCAGTTAGAGTCTTTTCCGCTGCTCTCTATCAATCAAGCTAATGCGATAGTAGATTTTTTAGAAAAGAATAGACCTGTATATACGGTGTTTGAGTTGCGGAATGTGTATATACTAGATTATGCAACGGTAGAACTTATATTACCATTCTTTTATGTGGGTGAAATGGCTAAAAAGAGAGAACCGTTTAAGATAGGTGAATTTATAAAGAATTCGCGGCATAATGTAGAAATAAGGTTAGATAAAACTTTAAATGAAAGGGCAGGTTATGGTAGTTTTTCAGATTCTATCTTAGACAAGTATCCTAACAGGAAATATGTGGGAGAAGATTTTTATCACTCGCTCAAATATTCAGTTTCTTATAGAGACAAGTTTCAAGCTGGCATTGTTGGAGAAAAAGATGCTGGAGAGCCATTTTGGAAACCCGGTTATAAGAAAGGATATGACCATTATGGATTTCATTTGATGCTACGCAATATGGGCAAGTTAAGGGCTTTGGCTATAGGTGATTATCGTTTATCATTCGGACAAGGATTGGTTTTAAACAACGATTTTATGTTGGGTAAAAGCTTTTTCTCAAACAATACAATAAGACAAACTAGTTTGCCTAAACGTCATTTCTCTACTGCCGAAAGTGGCTTTTTTAGGGGAGCTGCAACAGCAGTTCGATTGCACAATTTTGATATTACCGCTTTTTATTCCAATCAATCTTTAGATGCAAATGTTTCATCGGACGAAGAGATTACCTCTTTTAAAACAGATGGATATCATAGGGTTCCTCTCGATTTTGAAAAGCGAAATAATACAAGAGAACAAGTGATGGGAGCAAATATAAATTACAGAGTAAATAGATTTCAAATTGGCTTAAGCGGAGTACATCATAGCTATAACAGAGTCTATAACCCAACACTTCGCTACTACAATGCTGATTATTGGAGGGGTAGCGAAAGTTTTAATTTAGGAGTTGATTATTCTTATCGCTTTTCAAAATTCAACTTTGCGGGAGAAACAGCACGTTCTGAGAACGGAACATTTGCTCATATTCACATATTGGAGTATTTTCCTTCATCGTTGGCAAATTTTACATTGTTATATCGCAACTACCCTTCTACTTATCAGGCAATGTATGCTAAGGCTTTTGGAGATGGCAGCCGTGTTCAAAATGAACGAGGTGTTTATTTAGGAACAACTTTTTATCCTTTAGCTAGGGTTACAGTCTCCATGTTTGCCGATTTTGTAAAATTCCCTTCACCCAAATACAATACGCAAGAACCTTCTTCTGCAATAGATTTATATGCTATGGCAACATACAATTTTTCGCGAGAAACTTTTTTTGAAGCCCGCTATAAATTTAAGCGCAAAGAAAAGAATGTTAAGCTCCCGGATGATAATATTACCACCGTTCTGCCCTATCAGACGCATAAACTCCGTTTGAGGTTTCTCAAAACATTATATAACGGATGGTATTATAGAACCACAGTAGATTTTGCTACATCTCAAACTCTCCACTTTCCTAGCGATTTTGGATATATGATTTCTCAAAACTTTGGACATCGTGGAAATGCTAAATTACATGGCGATGGTTTTATTGGATATTTCAACTCAGATAGTTACGATTCTCGACTTTACTCATACGAACGTAATATATTGAGTACTTTTTATATGCCTTCATTTTATGGAGAAGGCGTGCGAGTGGCTTTATCTGTACGTTGGAATATTAAAAGCAACTTAACGTTTTCTGTAAAAGCTTCACAAACACGTTACTTCAACAGAGATGTAATTAGCTCGGGTACAGAGCAAATAGATGGTAATAGTAGAAGTGATATATTCACTTATTTGGTTTTTAAGTTTTAAACAATCATTGGTTTTCTAATATTACCACTAAAATAGGTTTAGGAGATTATAGAGCATAGCATAGACTTCGACCCCTTCGACATGCTCAGGGACCGAACTTCAGTGACCGTGCTTCTTACAGGTTCGGTGATGCACTTCGACAAGCTCAGTGACCACATTTGAGACAGGTTCAGAAACCAGATAAAAACAAAAAAGGCGCCTTTAAAAAGCGCCTTAATAGAATAATTATCATTTTACTGTTAGTAAGTAACCATTGGTTCCAACTTCTTTGCCTGCTCAACAAAATCTGTTACTTGGCTTAACGCCGGTACTGTGCGTGTAATTTTCTTTTCTTCCTGCACTTCTACTAATTTAGCGTGTAGGTTTTCAGCATTTCTGGTTCTAAGCTCTTTCACAGTATCTACACCGGCTGCTTTTAGCAACTCTGCAAATTGCGAAGCAACACCCTTAATACGGAAAAGATCAGCCATATTAACCCAAACTAGAATTTGACTCTCATCCAATCCAGAATCTTCAGCTATTTTCTTTCTACCAGATTTAGATGCACCTAATTCTAATAAACCTTCAACGGTTTTAACGCCTGCAGCAGCTAATTTTTCTTGATAAGCTGGTCCGATACCTTCAATTTCTGTAATTTTTTTCGACATAATTTATTTTTTTTAGATTTTAATATTAACGGCTAAAAGCCAAATTTTTTTCCTAAACCACCAATGAGTTTATCTTTTGCAGACCCCTTTAAAAGATCTGCAAATATATCTTTTACACCCTCTTCGTTCGATTTTCCCTTCTCCGTTGTGAAGTTACTAAATTTATCTATTATAAAAGGAATAGCAATTGGTCCAATTTTATCAGCAACGGCTTTTGGTAATCCTAGTTTAGATACTAAGTTATTAATAGTACTGCTCACTAAACTACTTGCAAATGGCGAAGAACTTCCTCCCTTACCTAACAAGGCCATAATATCGGCCAGCTTTCCATTGCTCGCTTTCTCTTCCAATCCAGTTTTGAAGGTGTCGGTTACAACTTCTGCAACACCATCTAGTTTTCCTTCATCTACTTCGGTTTTGCCTGCTAGTTGACTTACAAGTCCACCTTTTACTGTTTTTAAAAAATCGTTCAACATGATGATATTGTTTTATTATTTGTTTGTATATGTAATAAATAAACTTGAGAATTATTTATCTCAAATTATCAAAAAAAAGGTGCTATTTATTAGCATTCTATTTTAGTTTATAACATTCAATTCTAATGTTATGTTCATACAAATTTTCTTTGTGTTTTATTCAAGGCCATATTTTTCTCTACAATCAAAACCTACATCTTTCTACTCTGTTGTCTGCTAATGCCTCATTTATAGAAAAGAGAACATTCATTTTCACCTATCTTGTGTTTAAGTTTTAGTAAGCGATTATTTTTTTGACTATTTTTGCAAAAACAATTATTTTAATGGCAAACCCAACACCTCTATTACAAATTGACACGCTTACAAAATCGTTTGGCGCTAAAGTACTATTCGAAGATATCTCTTTTGGCATTGCACAAGGCGACCGAATTGGATTGATAGCACGCAACGGAACTGGCAAAACAACTCTTTTGAATATTATTGCAGGGAAAGAACCCTACGATTCGGGCAGAGTTGTTTACAGAAATGATATCAGAACTGCCTATCTTCCACAAGACCCCGAATTTGCCCCTGGATTAACAGTGCTGGAGGCTTGTTTTACTTCCGAAAATGAAGTGGTTAAGCTTATTGCTCGTTATGAAGCGATGATGACATCTGGCAATCATGAAGATATGGATGAGATTCTCTCGCAAATGGATATGTTGCAGGCGTGGGATTACGAGCAAAAGATTACACAGATATTGAGCCGTTTAAATATTACTCGTTTAGATCAGAAAGTAGAAGAGTTATCCGGAGGACAAGTAAAGCGTATAGCTTTGGCAAATGTGCTTATTTCCGACCCCGATATTATCATCTTAGATGAGCCTACCAACCATTTAGACTTAGAAATGGTGGAGTGGCTAGAGGAGTTTCTAGATAGATCGAATGCTACTTTGCTTATGGTAACTCATGATAGGTATTTCTTGGATAGGGTTTGCTCAGAAATCATAGAAATAGACGAAAAACTACTCTATCAATACAAAGGAAATTACTCTTACTTCTTAGAAAAACAAGAAGAACGCATTCAGAACCAAAGTGCAGAAGTGGGTAAAGCCAAAAATCTATTCCGTAAAGAGTTGGAGTGGATGCGAAAACAACCCCGTGCACGTGGAACAAAATCAAAATCGCGTATCGATGATTTTTACTCTTTAGAAGAGAAAACAAAAAATACACGAAACGACGATAATATTCAGTTAGCAGCAAAAGGATCGTACATTGGTAACAAGATATTTGAAGCCAAAAATGTATCTAAAAGCTTTGGTGATGTAAAGATAACAGAAGACTTCAGCTATATTTTTACACGATATGAGAAAATGGGTATTGTAGGTAAGAATGGTACCGGAAAGTCAACGTTCATAAAGATGCTACTAGGCGAAGTGAAACCCGATAGTGGTTACTTTGATGTGGGCGAGACAGTTACCTTTGGTTATTACAGTCAAGATGGTTTACAGTTTAGCGATGATATGAAAGTGATAGATGTAGTACAAAATATTGCAGAAGTTATTGATTTGGGTGATGGACGCAAAATGACAGCATCTCAATTTTTACTACACTTTTTGTTTGCCCCCGAAAAACAACACGATTTTGTAGCAAAGCTTAGTGGAGGCGAAAGAAGACGTTTGTATCTCTGTACTGTATTGATAAAGAATCCCAATTTCTTGGTTCTTGATGAGCCTACCAATGATTTAGACATTGTTACGCTGAGCATTCTTGAAGAGTATTTGGTCAACTTTAAGGGTTGCGTTATTGTTATTTCGCATGATAGATACTTTATGGATAAAGTAGTAGATCATTTAATGGTATTTGAGGGCAACGCAGCAATCAGAAACTTTCCTGGCAACTATTCTCAATACCGCGAAAAGAAACAAATAGAAGACAAAATAGCCAATGAAGAGGCTAGAGATGAGAAAGCTGCAAAAGTTGAGACCAAGCCTCAAACACCTGTAATGGAAGAAGTAAAGAAAAAACTCACCTACAAAGAAAAGCAGGAGTATGATGGTCTTGAGCAAAAGATAGCAGACTTAGAAAAAGAGAAAGCAGAAATCACCAACAGGTTATCATCTGGAGAATTATCTTCAGACGAACTTGTTGAAAGCTCCAATAGAATCGCCTCTTTAATGGAGCTTATTGATGAAAAAACTATGCGTTGGCTAGAGTTGAGTGAATATGCAGACTAGCTGCATATTTCACGCTAAGCTCCTACCCTATCATTTCTATTAAACTGCCCTCTTCTAAATCTTTTCTTATAAACAGTGATTTTGGAATGCGTTCTTGCAACTCTTCTACGTGTGAAATAATACCAACAATTCGATTTCCTTTTTGCAGGTTGCTCAATGTCTCAAAAACAATGTTCACAGATTCGGCATCTTGTGTTCCAAATCCTTCATCTATAAAAAAGAAGTTCTTTTCAGCGTTTGTCAAACTTTGCACATTTTCGGCCAGAGCAAGCGCTAATGAAAGAGATACTTGGAAGTTTTGTCCTCCCGATAAGGTTTTAACAGAACGGGTGCGACCATTATTTAGATAATCTACAATCTCGAATTCGTTTTTATCGTTTATCTGTAAACTTAGTTGATTTTTTGTAAGTCTGTGGAAGCGCTCATTGGCAATAGCACATAGGTTTTTGAGATAGATGCTCGATACATAATTTACAAAACCATTTGCAGTGAAAAGATTTGTTAGGACTGATATATTCGCTTTTCTATTTTCTAATTGCTCTTTTTCACCTATTAGAACTTTCTTTTCTTTGTACTCTTTTTCTATACGCTCAAGGTCGTGCTTTAATGTTGCTAATGTTTCTCGTAAACTATTAATTAACTCCTCGCTCTCTGTGTACTTTTGCTTTTCAGCTTCAAACTCTTCAGGTATGAATGATTTACCATCCAATCTTTTTTCCAACTCTTCAATTGATTGTTTCAGTTTTGCATACGCTATATTAAAACTCTGAATATGGGCTCTTTCAGTCTCCACATCGCGCCTCTCGCTAAGCAACTGTTCAATTGCCTCAGTCGATTCAAAAGAGCTCTCAGCAAGCTTAGATTCAATTATAGCATTGTTCTCACTCTCCTCTTTGTTCAACTGAGCAATCTGTTTTTCGAAAGCTTCTTTAGTCGCACTTTGAGCCGATATAGCTAATAGTAACTCTGTACTTTGCTTTTCTAATGATGTGTGCTCATCTTGATTTGTTTTAATAATTAGCTTGCGCTCTGTGATAGTTTGGCTGACTGTTTCAGTTGTTTGGTTCTCAAAATTATTGAGCTGGAGAAGATTTATCTGACTAGAGTTTGATGCAATAAGCGTTTCATTATATTTGTTTTCGTCTTCAATTTTCGTCAATAACTCTTTTGCCTCTGAAAGCCTTTTAGAATTATTCTCCAATTGCAAGCGATTCTCTTTTTGCTCCTTTTCAAGCTTCTCTTTTTCAGCAATCAGTTTATCATTATCTATTTTAATAGCTTTAAAAGCAACTTCATTATCAGCTGAAAAACCATCCCATACAAATTGAGCTATATGCTGTTCCTTCTCTTCATCAATTCTCTTTAGCTCAGCTTCAACATTCTCCTTGTTTTTATTGAAGCTGTTTATAGTCTCTTGCAGTTTAGTCAACTCTATATAGGTAGCAGTGTTCAACTTTATCTGTTCGTCCAAAGTTTTCAGCTGTTGTTTGTTCTCCAGTATTTCTGTGCTAACATCCTCGGTCTCTATTACATGCGGATGTTCAAGTGAACCACAAAGAGGACAAGCCGAACCTTCATGAATTTCGTTAGCAAAATGAGCTATCTTCTCTTTTACTTCTAGTTGTGTTCTTTGTTTGGTTGCTTTATCAAACTGCTCATTCAATATTTTGCTTTGCTCTTCTAATACCTCTTTCCAATTGTCTGAAGCATAACCCAATGCTTGAAACTTCTCATCTGTTTCATTTATTTGTTTAATTATATCTTTAAGCTTGCCTCTTCTATCTTCAATTTGTTTTGTTAAGGTATTATGACTAGAAAACCAAAGTTCGACAGACGTAAGGGTCTTTGCATCTATCTGTTTACCCTTGATGGTCTCAATTTCAGTATCTATTTCTTTTATTTTATTTGTGTATAAATCAACCTCTTTTAAAAGGTCTTCTACTACACTTCGTCCTTTTGTTGTGCGCTCTTCTCCTTTTTTGATTGCTGCCCTAAAAGTCAATATTTGAGAAATAAGTTCTAAGTCTACTACCTCTTGTTTCTTTGTGTCAATATCATCGATAAAAGGTTTGAGGGTAAACAGTTTTTCACTAGTGTTCACCGATTTTTCTTGATTGACTGCCAACTCTTTTGCTATATTATTCAGATTGGCATTTTCATAAGCAAGTTTCACACTAATTTGTTGCTTCAATCTCAATATTTCATCAAACTGCTGATGAGTTTTTACATACAATGTCAGTGATTTTTCTTTCTCTTCAATCTTATTTTTCTTCTCTTCTTCAGCAGCTAGTTTATTGTTTTGTTGTTGCAAGGAGTTGAAATCTGTATTCAATTGCTTTAACTGCTCAAAAGCTTCGTTCAACTTTTTGTGTTCTTCAAGCTTATTGTCAAATGCTGTTTTTTGCTCTTTATATACTTTATCTTTTTCAGCTATTACCTCTTCAGAAATATCTTCGAAAGCTGATATCTTACCTAGCAACATATTCAACTCATGTTCATTGGTATTATAAAGAGCCCTTGCGTTATTGTAAAGGTCATAGTGGTGAAGGTTGAAAATCTCCTTCATCATCAAAGTGCGATCTTTACCTCCAAGTTCAATGAACTCCTTGAATTTTCCTTGTGGAATTATTATGGTGCGTTTAAAATTTTCTGCGCTTAATCCTATTATTGTTTCTGCGTTTGTATGGTCAAGTGGCACCCATTCTTCATCTTCCCATTTGTAGAATGTAGAACTATGTATTTTTACATCATCAAAGGATTTACTATTTCTTCTGTACTCCTTAATAGCTCTATATTTTTTGTTTTCAAAGTTTAGAAACTCGAAATCAACATACATTCTATTTGATTTCAAATTCATCATGTTGTAATTTCTATTTGTTCCTCCCATTCTCTCAGAATCGCCATATAGAGCAAAGGTTATGGCTTCTAAAATGGTAGATTTTCCGGAGGCTACTGCTCCAAATATTCCAAATAGGCCTGCATCGGTAAGTGCTCTAAAATCTATAGTTTGTTTGTTTTGATAGGAGTATATGCCCTCCAAGCTTAAATGGATTGGTATCATGATCTTTGGTTAATTACTTCTTTAAATAAATCTAGAATTTCTTGATTAGGATTTTGGCCTTTTTCAGATTTAAAATAATCACTGAATAGTGCAGTAATGTCTTGATTAAGGTTTACCTGCTTAGTGTTTGAGTCCAACTTATTATCGTTGGCTACAATGGGTATAATATGCACAATTTCGTTGTGTGCGTTGCGTAGTCGCTTTAGGTCTTCCGATTTTAGATAATCATCACTCTCTAAGGTTAGCTCCACCATTGTATTCTGATTGTCTGTCAACCACTCTACAGCTACATCTATATTATTGAATCTCTTACATACCAATTGTTTCCCTTCTTTTAAGGGTATTCTTTCTTGCACTACTTTTTTATTTGGCTCAGCCTTTATAATGTTTACATACTTCTGTTGCCCAGCTTCAGCAAATGAATATGCTAAAGGACTTCCTGCATAAACGGCTGGTTGCTCATCACTCCCTACATTTTGATAACGGTGCAAATGTCCCAGAGCAGTATATTGTATTTGAGGTGGGATTGAGTCTGAGTAAACAAGATCGGCATTGCCAATTTTTAAAGGTTTCTCGCCGTCTGGTTCTTCTAACACATCACCACCACGCTTTAACATGTACAGATGTGTTACTAGCATATTCACGCCACCTTCGTCGCAATAAGTATCTGCAATTTTACCCCAACTGCTCTTAAGTGAGTTTTGTAGTGCAACATCCTTTTCTTCGCCAAAATACTCTTTCATCCTCACTTCATTTGCATAGGGTGTGGCTATTATTCTTAGAGGATAGTCATGATTAGGTAACTTGAACTCCATAAACCCTTCATCTGTATTTGTTATTTCAAATCCATTCTCTAGTTGTAGTGTCTGAACCTTAGAGTTGGGAAGTCCCATAAATAGTATTCCACATTCACGAGCCAAAGGATCGGGAGAGTCTATTCTAATGGGCGAATCATGGTTGCCTGCTATTGCTATTACTGGTCTCTCACCATTCTTGGTTAATCGTTTCAGAGTTTTGTATAAAAGTTCTATTGCTTCTACAGGAGGATTAAATGCATCGAAAAGATCACCGGCAACAATGACTGCGTCAACCGCTTGCGCGTCGGCAATCTCGCAAATCTCATTTAAAACAAGCTTTTGCTCTTCCAGTCGGTAAAAGCTATCCAATCGTTTTCCTAAATGCCAGTCTGCTGTATGAAGTATTTTCATTTCATGAAGATTAAGAGGGTGCTACAAATAAAGATGGTTTTACACAAAAATAAGATTAATTTTTGTATTAACATAGCAACAAGCTTTAATAATATTTCGGTTCTATTTTTATACATAATAGATGTCGACACCATTTAAAACACCCATGCAGATTTATTACACTAATTCAATTTTGCTTTTTCTAAATGAGAACAGTGTGTAAGATTCTTTTGATTTTTGTACATTTGTATGTTTTATAGGCTAAAATATATTCATTTACAACAGCACTTTAAGCCGTAAACATTACGATACACAGTTTTATTAAAGAGAAACTATATATGCAAAATAACAATCAAAACAATCATGCCAAAACATCTACTATTAACTCTTTTACTCGCGTAGAGTTGCTACTTGGCAGAGAATCTTTAGAACGAATAGCTTCTAAAAAAGTTATTTTGTTTGGTATAGGTGGCGTAGGTAGTTGGTGTGCAGAAGCTTTGGTGAGAAGTGGTGTAAAGCATCTAACCATCGTAGATCCAGATTGGATAAATGCATCAAATATAAACAGACAATTGCCTGCTACTCAAAATACCATAGGAGAGCTGAAAGTTGGAGTTTTGAAGGAAAGACTCCTCGAAATAAATCCCGAAGCCCAAATTGAAACTCTTGCTAAAATATATACAGAAGAGACCTCAGCATCATTTGATTTGCATAATTACGACTACATAATAGATGCAATAGATACGCTCACTCATAAAGCACACTTACTATTGGAGGCTTCTAAAACAGACGCAAAAGTATATGCATCAATGGGTGCTGGGCTTAAAATGGATCCTACACGCATTAGCATTACAGAGTTTTGGAAAGTAAAGGGTTGTAAGTTAGCTTCGGCACTTCGCCAAAGATTTAGAAAGACAGAGAAGCCTTCCAAGGAGATTCAGTGCATATACAGCGAAGAGATGCTACAAAACAAAGGAGACAACTATGAAATTGAGGAAAGAGAGATAAATGGCATTATTAGCCCATACAAGCCCCATACCAATGGAGCTATGCTACATATAACCGGAATATACGGATTTATGTTGGCTAGCTTGGTTATTAATGATATCAATGATAACCTTGTGAGTGAAGAATAGGCTGCAAATAGAAAGTGTCAAACAGAGCCAAATAGTAATAGGCCTGGTTGTTTTTCTCTAATTATTGGAGCCTTTATCATTTTTAGCTTCTAATATGGGTAGACTAGCTTCTGTTGCTATGTATATCTTATCGCCATCCATTTTGTCGATGTTTCTAACCCACAAGTATTGAATATACTTAGTTGTTAGTTTACCATTCTCAATTTCTATTGCTTTGGCCATACCTTTAGCTCTCTCTATCTCAGCTAAACTATTTAGTTTCTGAGATTCTAAATTGGCTTTAGCTTCTTCTATCTGAATCATTCTGTTTTGCTCAGCCCTAGCCATCTCAGCTTTACCAATATTTTGAGCCGATTCGATAGCTATTTTAGTTCTCCAAACATTGTATTTTGGTATCCCAAACATTAAACCAAATATAATTCCAAATATTACCACAATTACCAATACTGTTGTGTAAAAACTGTACTTATTCATCTTTGTTTCAAGTTAAGTTTGTTTTGCTTATGAAAATACTATTTTATTTCTAATCCGAGCTCATCAGTAAGATCTTTTAAAGCTGGGTTTGTTTCGGTCATCTCTTGAAAAATCTCTTGTGCTGTAAAAGCCTTTTTGTTTACAATAGTTTTAGATATTACAATCTTCATTTCAAGAAGATCGTTTTGCAATTTATCTTGCAGCCAATCTAAAATAGAGCGCATGTTGCTCTCTATGTACTCCTTGTTGATATCGGTGTTTACAGTTATTTCAATTGTTGTATCGTTTACTTTTTTAGGTAAGTAAAGAGACATAGTGTTAATGAGCAACTTCTCTTCGGTAAGATTTTCTGCATAGCCCCTCCAAGCTTCTAGTAATGCCTCTTCTGTAAAGGTGTTTTTTCTTCTATCTCCATTATCAACCTGCTTATTAGCCTCAAAATCTTCTTTTTCTTCTTCTACAGACGTGATAGACAGTCCGTGATTGGCAATGGAAAATGTTCTAGGTCTATGGCCAGAAGCTGGTGACTTTTTAGCCGGTTCTTTCTCCTCTTTTTTAGGCTTTTCTTCAGTTTGATGCTCTTTTTCTTGAGGAGTAAAGTGAGGGTCGCGTTCTGTTAGTCGGCTATCTTCTTCTTCTTCTTCTTCAGGTTTTGCAGTTTGCTTTGCGGGCTCTTTTACAGGCTCGGGTTTTTTAACTTCAGGTACATTTGCTTCAACTTGTTTTGTAGGCTCTACAGTTGGCTTAGGCTTTTCAGCCACAATCGTACGGGTAGTTTGCGATGCATCTATTTGCTTAATTGCCTCTGCTTTTTTGTTTTCCTCCCCTGCTCCATCTGATAGCTGACACATACGAATAAAAGCTAACTCAAGCAACAAGCGTTTGTTTTTGCTTACACGGTAGTTCAGGTCACACTCGTTGGCAATTTCTATGCCTTTGTATAGTAGATCGATTGAGCACTGCTTTGCACTCTCTATGTAGCGTTTCTTTATAGTAGGGCCTACTTCAAAAAGCATTGCCGAGCGAGGATCTTTGCTTATCATCAGATTTCGGAAGTGCGATGCCATTCCAGATATGATGTGTTGTCCTTCGAAACCATGATTAAGAATATCGTTAATAATGAGCAAGCTATCCACAACGTTTCCTTGCAGTATTGCATCGGTTAGTTTAAAATAGTATTCATAGTCCAGCACGTTCAAGTTTTCTATAACGGCTTGATATGTTACATTACCAGCAGTATAACTCACCGTTTGGTCAAATATCGATAATGCATCACGCATTCCCCCATCTGCCTTTTGAGCTATAATGTTTAGGGCCTCTTCTTCTACTGTTATATTTTCTTCTTTGGCTACGTAGGTTAGATATTCTACAATGTCTGTCAGGTTTATTCTGTTAAAATCATATACTTGACAGCGTGACAGTATTGTAGGAATAATCTTATGCTTCTCGGTAGTTGCCAAAATAAAGATAGCATGTTTGGGTGGTTCCTCCAATGTTTTCAAAAAAGAGTTGAAAGCTTGGGTCGATAGCATATGAACCTCGTCGATGATATACACTTTGTACTTACCAATTTGAGGTGGAATGCGTACCTGGTCTATCAAATCGCGTATATCTTCTACAGAGTTGTTAGAGGCAGCATCCATTTCATGAATGTTGTACGATCTGCTTTCATTAAAAGCTACACAAGATTCGCAAGCGTTGCAAGCTTCGTTTTCAGAGGTTAGGTCGAAACAATTGATTGTTTTTGCAAAAATACGAGCGCAGGTTGTCTTCCCCACCCCTCTAGGTCCACAAAACAGGTAGGCATGCGCCAGCTTGTTGTTAGAGATGGCATTCTTCAACGTTGTTGTTAGTGCATTCTGACCAATAACCGATTTAAAAGTAGCAGGGCGGTACTTCCGTGCCGAAACAATATAGTTGTCCATAATAATATATAATTTGAACTACAAATCTAATGAAAATAAATGACTTTATACAGCGTAAATCAAAATCCAATTTGAACTATTATTTATAGCTTAGCGTAACAAGGTTATACACTTTACTGTTTGTTGCTAAATACGCCGATAGAACTCGGGTATTTATTCATAAAATTTAAAAATCTATTTATTAATCTATTATTTAACTATTTATGATTGAAAATTCATGTTAAATACTTTTGTATAGACTGGTTTAGTTCTTACTTTTGATGTGTCTTAAGTATATATTTATCTGTAAAAGAATTAGTTGAAATTACTTTTATTGTTTAGGATTCATAATTATGAAAAACTTTTATATCTCTTCTCTTCTTTTATTGCTAGGGTTGTTCGTGTTTGCTAGTTGTGGCTTGCATAGGTCAAAGGCATCTTATAATCAGTCGTTCGATGAAATAGAAAACTCTATTTTGGTTCAAAATCAGAACCCTAATTTTCCTTTGCCAGAAATACCCGAATCTATTGTGGATGGACAAGACAGGGCAATATATTTGTCTAAATATTATTGGAAAGAGTTTCCATTTGACGATGTTTCTCTTATAAACAAATCAGAGGTCACTGAGCAAGCCTTTGTTGACTATATTCATGTTATAAATTTCATTCCTTTTAAACATGCGCGCAGGTCGATAAAATATCTGTTTGTGCTTGCAAAAAAAGATAAAGATATGTATGGCCATTTTGCTTCTTTGTTCGAAAAATACTATTACAATGCCGACTCTCCTTTTAGAAATGAAGAGTTGTATATTCCTGTGCTAGAAACAATTTTAAAATCAGATATGTTGAGCGATGAGGATTACGAGAAGTATGATTTTCAAGAGGCGATGATTCATAAGAACAGAGTTGGCTCTAAAGCTACCAATTTTGTTTATACTCTTGAGAGTGGTGATTGGAAAAGAATGCATGCTCTTAAAAGTAATTATTTGATTCTCTATTTCTCCAAACCTGGTTGTAGCGATTGTGTATCGGTTGCACATAACATACAAAATTCGGAAGTGCTAGCGAGAGTGTGTGCTCTTAATAGCTTTAGTAGAACAATGCTTTCTGTATTGCACATTTATCCTGACTCTAATATTCCACTCTGGGAAGAGTCTCTTGCATTTATGCCACAAAAGAATTGGATACATGCTTATGACAAATCAAAAGTTTTAACCAATAAACGGGTTTATAACCTCAAGACATTGCCAACAATCTATCTGTTAGACCAAAACAAAACAATTATCCTTAAAGATACTTCGTTAGAAGAGATAGAAGTTTTCTTTTTGTCGAAAGAGTAATAAATAATCACAATTATAAATTGCAAAAAATAGGGTTCGGATATAAAATAACCGAACCCTTCTTCTAATTACAACTTATTTATTATTTGCAAGAATACTCACTAAGTCAAATTTAGAATTTATACAAACTCTTTTTTTAATTGATCCACCCATTTTGTTAGACGCTCTTCAGTATCGTCATATTCATTGTCTTCGTCGAGGGCCAGTCCTAGCCATTTGCCATCTTCCACTGCAAGTGAGTCATCATAAGTATATCCTTCATCTGGAATTTCACCCACAATTTTCACTTTATCCTTCAATGCATCATGTAGTGCAAATATTGCTTCGGCAAACGAATCAGAGAAAGATCCACTGTCGCCCAGTCCAAATATAGCAACTGTTTTATCTGTGAAATCCATTCTTGAAGAGAAAGTAGGAAGGAAACCTTCCCAGTCATCTTGTAAGTCTCCTATTCCTGTAGTAGAAGTTCCTAATATCAGGTACTTATATGGTTGAACTGCTTGTACAGAAACACTTTCAACGTTAAAAACATCAGCTTTACCATCAAACTTATCCTTTATTCTGTTAGCAACCGATTCTGTACTTCCTCCCGAGCTACCGTATAGTATGGCTATTTTATTCATTGTATTTTATATTTAATGTGTATTTTTTTTAATGAGCTATATCGATAATAAACACAAAACTAGAAAATTTGTTTGAATATTTAATTGTATTCGCAGATTTATTGAAAGTAATGTTCTGTAAGGTTGCATAAAATGGTGCAAGTGTTGGATATACTCAAAAAAACAATTACTTTTGCAATGCAAATATCATTTGTTTGTTGGCGCGATAGTTCAATGGATAGAATAGAAGTTTCCTAAACTTTAGATCCGGGTTCGATTCCCGGTCGTGCTACTTTTAATCTTTACTAGCCACTAAAGACAAACAACATTCATTTTACTCATCTTTCTTGATATAATAATTTATAATCCTCTCCGTTTGCCCGTTTTCTGCGAGTTCTAGCAATGTTCTGTTTACACTAAAGATAAGTTCTGAATTGATTGGAAATGCAAATCCATATCCTTGTTTTGAATACTCAGCTTTACTGATGTAAAACTTTTCAGCATTGTTGTTTTTCAAGTAGTATAGTAGTTGTGGACGGTCAAACACTACAGCTTCTACCGCTTTATTTTCCAATCTTTCAATAGCTTCATTTAAATTATTTGTACTTACAGTTCTAACTTTATATTTATTTAAAAAGTCTTCCGAAGTTGACCCAGAAATAGTTGCAACTTTACGTCCTGAAAGTTGTTCGATGGTCGAAATTGTGGTTGAGTCAAGTGAAGAGAGTGTAAGTATGCTTGCAATACCTGCAACCATAGATGTTGCAAAGATAATAGAAATCACCATCCAAGTTCCTGTTATTATTCTTCCCAATAGTGTTATTGGTGCTTTATCACCATATCCTGTTGTAGTCATGGTTACAATGGCCAACCACATACCCGTACCAATGCCTTGAAGAGGCCCTTTTGGAAACTGCTCAGGTGACTCTTTGCGTTCTGCTAACCAAAGGAGTGATCCAACAATACTGAGTATTAGCAAAAAGACACCTATAGCCAATAACAACTTGGAACTAAAAAGAGGTTTTATTTTTTGCCAAAAGCCTTTTTCTGCTTCAAGGGAAATTATAGATATACTAGAGTTGTAGAATGGTTGAGAAAATCTCATATCTTCAAGTCGATTAGATGTGATGCTTATTGGACCAACAACCACATCTAAATCGCCACTGTTTAATTGATGCAATGCATCTTCTACGTTTTCGAAAGCCACATATTTATAGTTCCAAGATCTTTTATCTGCAATTTCGTCCCAAATTTCAGTAGCAATTCCTTTACCCAATTCCTCAAATACGAAAGGTTCACTTCCGGCAATGCCCACAACTAAAGTGTCTTGTACTGTATTTAATTGATCTGTTTGTGCTTGACTGGTGAATGCACAAATAATAAGGAAAGTGTATAATAACGTGAGTTCGGGATAAAAAAAGCTTCAAAAAAAGTTGTGATATAGAGGTCTTATTTGTATATTTATAGCTGATTATCAAACAAATAACAAAACATA
>SMER01000061.1_pt1 | contig 23593 bp, 23 predicted proteins | sample 2456411 | NCBI WGS metagenome assembly SMER01 (sample SAMN10132597, study PRJNA489261) | soil metagenome | isolation source: day1 antibiotic-silt loam soil ammended with raw manure from dairy cow... | place: USA | collected 2015-05-01 | reverse complement strand
ACTTCGGCTTTTGCATATTTTGTAAACAACTATCAAGGAATGGCTATTAATATTGCCTACCGAATATGTGAGAATATGCAAGACGCCGAAGATGTAGTGCAGGAGAGCTTTGTGAAAGCCTACAAGAACTTGCATTCGTTTAGACTCGAAAGTAAGTTCTCTACTTGGTTCTATCGCATCGTTTTCAATACGGCAGTCACACTCACAAAAGCAAAGATGTGGGCGATTGATGATGAGGTGGAGAATGTAGTTGTTGATTTATCTTCAGATTTAGATACAGGACATCAAATAGAAATGAGCGAAACCAGTGAGATTGTTTCTTATGTGTTGAGCAAAATGCCGAAAGCATATGGACTTACATTGAGTTTGTTCTATCTTGAAGATAACTCGGTGAAAGAAATTGCCGAAATAACAGGCCTGAACGATTCTAATGTGAAGGTGATGTTATTTAGAGCACGAAAAATGTTTAAGGAATTGATGACAAAAACATATCCAGAATTGTATAAGGAGGAATTGATATGAAAGAGAATAACAAAGACGAAAGAATGGATGATAAGTTGTGGATGAAATCAATGATGGAATCCGCTCGCAAATATCCTTCAGAGAACTTATCGTACAGAATAATGCATCAGATAGAAACTGATCAAGCATTGATACGTGTCAAACCGAGGGTGAGTAAACCGAGGGTGAGTAAACAGAGAGTCAGTTCACCCATACTGGACCTTAGAATTTTTGGATTGATGTATCTTGTATTGTTTATTTCAGGAGGCTACTTTTATATGCAGGGAGGCAAAGAAGCCTTGTTGTCAGATACTTTCATGTGGACTTGCATTATGATTAGCTCAATCTTTAGCTTCTATTTTTTGATGACCACTATTGATAACTCACTACGCAAGAAAGTAAAAAACAAACCTTCTGCATCGGAGTGATGAGAAGGTTTGTGATATGTGTTTAAGTAAATGTTTATATTTTATTCTGCAAGAAGTTGTTCTCTTGCTTCTGTCAATATTTTCTCCGATTCGCCTGATGGGAATCTTAAATTGAGCGATTGCAACTTCTGCAAAATTATATCTCCAACTGCTACCCTTGCAAAAAACTTTTTGTCAGCGGGTATCACATACCAAGGGGCATGTTCTTTGGAGGTGTTCTCAAGCATCTCTGTATAGGCAGTTTGATATTCGTCCCATTGTGCTCTGGCCTCCATATCGGCTGAACTGAACTTCCAATTCTTCTCAGGATTGTCAAGACGCGCCAACAGTCGTTCTTTTTGTTCATCTTTCGAAACATGCAAAAAGAATTTCAATATGTGTGTACCATTCTGACACAGATGCTTTTCAAAATTATTTATCTGCTCATACCTGTTTTTCCAAAACTTGTCGTCAACTTTATCTATTGAATCTATGCTTGGCAGGTTTTCTTTCAATAGCAATTGAGGATTTACTTTTGTGACCAATACATTCTCATAGTGCGAGCGATTGAATATTTCAATCATTCCTCTTTCGGGCAATGCTTTATAGTGACGCCATAGATAATCGTGGTCTAACTCTTCCTTCGAAGGAGTTTTGAAGCTGTGCACACGACAACCTTGAGGATTAATGCCTGACATCACGTGGCGTATCACGCCATCTTTGCCTGCAGTGTCTGAAGCTTGCAGTATGATGAGGAGTGAGAAGCGATCGTCGGCGTAAAAAACACGTTGAATCTTCTTCAGATCTTTGATATTACTCTTAATTTCAACCTTAGCAGTCTTTTTATCAAAACCGCCCGATTCGTTGGTCGAATACTTCTTTAAATCCACTGAAGATGTTTCAGATACTCTAAATTCGTTGTAATTGTAATTCATATTGCTCTGTATTTTTAAGTGAAGACAATCTTATTTGTTTTCATTTTCAAATAAACTCCTCCAATTTAATAGATGCTTTAGCTATTGCCATTCAGAATCTTATTGTAAAGCTCATCATTGCTTATAACTTCCAAACCTTTCGAGAATATATCGTCGATATCATTTATGATTCTGTAGAAAGCAGACGCATCATATAAATCGCGTGCAAGAAGAGCTTTCAATTGAGTGAAAATTATCTCTTTCGATTTATCAAAGTCTTCATTGTCCCACTCAATATCTTCCGCTTCTGCACTGTCTTTTATTTTTTGAATCAATGCAGGAGTAATATCATAGTCTTTTTTAAATGCTTTAATGGTAGGAAAACTTTGTTTTAATTTCTTACGGTTATTATCTACCTCTTGAATTGTAATTCTGTTCAGAACACCTTTAGCAATAAGCTGGCGGTGAAGAAGAGAAACAACTGTTGTATCGATGGGTACAAAAACATCTGGCATAATGCCACCTCCACCATACACGGTGCGCTTGTTTATAAGTGTTTCATACTTCAAAGAGTCAGGAAACTGAATGCTGTCAGCATTCAGTAATTCGCCATGATTAAAGCGATTTACAAAATCTAAGTTGTATTCATCTGGATCACCAGCATTGTAAGGCTTTTGTATTCCTCTTCCAGTGGGGGTGTAATAGCGTGCAACGGTTAGTCTAATCATTGTGCCATCAGTTAGGGGAAGTTGGCGTTGAACCAATCCTTTACCAAATGTGCGACGACCTACTACTACTCCACGATCCCAATCTTGTATGGCTCCCGAAAGAATTTCGCTTGCCGAAGCAGATCCTTCATTCACCAAAACAACTAATTTACCTGTATGAAAGAGTCCTTTCGAAGTTGAATTGAGTGTCATGCGAGGTTGGTTCTTACCCTCTGTGTAAACGATTAGCTTGTCTTTCCCTAAAAACTCATCGGTAATATCAGTTGATGTGCTTAGTATACCTCCACCATTGCCAGTGAGGTCCACAATTAAGTTTTGCATCCCCTCAGACTTTAAATCAGCCATAGATTTATGAAATTCTTTCAATGAGCTTATTCCAAATCTGCTCAGACGGATATATCCAGTGTTTTTGTTTACCATATACGAAGCATCAATGCTTGTTATGGGTATTTTATCGCGAACTATTCTGTATTCTGTAAGACCTTCTACCCCTTTGCGTAATACTTTCACAACAGCCGTTGTGCCTTTCACTCCTCTTAATCTCGAAATAATATCTTTGTTGGTCTTTTTCTGACCAGCAATTAATGTGTCATTCACATAGATAAATTTGTCGCCAGGCATAATGCCAACTTTCTGTGAAGGACCTCCCGATATTACCTCCATCACATATACTGTGTCTGTAAGCATATTGAAAGATATACCTATACCATCGAAGTTGCCTTGTAAGGGTTCGTTCATCTCCTTCACCTCCTCTTTATTTAGGTAAGAAGAGTGGGGGTCGAGTTCTTTGAGCATGCTACGTATTGCGGTTTCTGTAAGCTCTTCAGAGTTTACATCGTCCACATATAGGTCATTTATTAATCGTATTGTACGATCTAATTTAATTGCATCAGATCCAAGACGTAGTTGCGCTTGGGTTGAGAAGAATATAAAGAATAGGAGTATGATTGAATATAATCGATTTTGCATCTACGTAATATTTTATTTGATTGAAAAGTAGGGAGATTAATTGAATATTCCTTTGAGAAAATCAATCAATCTTTAACCCCTTAGGTATAAACTCACTCACATCGTGCCCATATTGCAACAATTGACGCACAAGAGTAGAGCTTATATGAGTGAGGGCGGGCTCAGTAAATAATACAAACGTTTCAATTTTAGAAATTGTTCTATTCATATCGGCAATTGATTTTTCGTATTCGAAATCAACTACAGATCTGATGCCTCGCAATATGTAGTTTGCGCCCACTTTTGTTGCAAAATCAACCGTGAGCGTGTTGTAACTTTCAACTCTCACCCGTGGATTGTCTGCATAAAGGTCGCTTATCATTTGGATACGTTTTTTGAGTGTGAAGAACGATATTTTTGAATCGTTTATCCCTATTGCAATCACAACTTCATCCATGAGTGTCAATCCTCGTTTCACCAATGATTCATGACCAGTGGTAAAAGGGTCGAAAGTTCCTGGAAATATTGCTATACGTTTGCGTTCTTGTCTATTCTCTTTAGATGAGACATCAGAACTTTCTGAATTGCGATTTATTTGTTGCATGTCTTCTATTTGCTAACACCTATCTAATGGAGGAGGCGTCTATTTTTTAAGAATGTTTTGGCAGAAGAGATTTCAAAATATCTTCTGCCAAAATAATTGGAGGAATGCTCAATCTTGTCAGCGGGTGATTTATGAATCCTGATCAAGTAGAACCAAATTGTCGATGATAAAGTTTTGACGCTCCATGGTGTTCTTACCCATGTAGAACTCTAACAGTTCTTTCAGTAAATCTTCTTTACGCATAGTCACTTTATCTAAACGTATGTCTTCACCAATAAAATGAACAAACTCATCGGGCGAAATCTCACCTAATCCTTTAAATCGAGTAATCTCAGGATTTGGACTAAGTTCTTTTATGGCTTCCACTCGCTCATCATCCGTATAGCAATAGATTGTTTTTTTCTTATTTCTCACCCTGAATAATGGCGTCTGCAGAATATAAACATGATTCTTCTTCACTAAGTCGGGGAAAAACTGTAAAAAGAAAGTAAGTAATAGCAAACGAATGTGCATACCGTCTGTGTCGGCATCAGTTGCTATAATTACTTTGTTGTATCGTAGTCCGTCCATCCCATCTTCAATATTCAGAGCTGCTTGCAGAAGATTGAACTCTTCATTTTCATAGACTACCTTTTTGGTAAGCCCAAAACAATTTAGTGGCTTGCCTCGCAAGCTGAAAACAGCTTGAAGATTAGGATTCCTACTCTTTGTGATAGAACCGCTTGCCGAATCTCCCTCAGTTATGAAAATTGAAGTTTCTTCGAGGTTATCACCTTTAGTATCATTATAGTGGATGCGACAATCGCGCAACTTCTTATTGTGAAGGTTTGCTTTCTTAGCACGTTCGCGTGCAAGTTTAGTAATGCCTGCAATGGCTTTCCTCTCCTTTTCAGAGTCAAGTATTTTCTTTTGTAGTATCTCTGCACTTTGTGGTGTTTTGTGTAGAAAGTTGTCAAGCTCTTTCTTAAGGAAGTCACCTATAAATTTATTTATAGTTACCCCATCTGGAGCTATTTCTTTAGAGCCTAACTTTGTCTTTGTTTGAGATTCAAATACAGGCTCTTCCACTTTTATACTTATTGCAGCTACCATGCCACTACGAATGTCAGAGAATTCAAAATTTCTATTGTAAAACTCTCTCATCACGCGTGCAACGGCTTCTCTAAATACGGTTAAGTGCGTTCCTCCTTGTGTTGTATGCTGTCCATTCACAAATGAGTAGTATTCCTCACCATATTGATTGGTGTGAGTAATGGCCACTTCAATGTCTTCTCCATGAAGGTGGATGATAGGGTAAAGTATCTCGTCAGTTAAATTCTCATTGAGTAAATCTACTAATCCATTTTTCGAAAAATACTTTTTATCATTGAACGTAATTGTCAACCCTGTATTTAAGAATACATAGTTTTTAAGCAATGGTTCAATGTGCTCTTCTCTATAGTGATATTCACCAAAAATTGTTTCATCAGGAATAAACTCCACTATTGTACCGTTGGGTTGTGTGGATGTTTCTAATCCTGACTCGTCAGTGGTAAGGCCTCGTTCGAAGCTTACATTTTTAGCTTTATTCTCTCTGTAGCTTTCAATGAAAAAATTAGACGAAAGGGCGTTAACGGCTTTAATACCTACACCATTTAGTCCTACAGATTTCTTAAAAGCCTTTGAGTCGTATTTTGCTCCAGTATTCATCTTAGATGCTACATCCTTCACTTTTCCGAGAGGAACACCACGTCCATAATCTCGAACGGTAACTTTTTTGTCTTCGATTTTCACATCAATTACTTTACCATATCCCATCATGTGCTCGTCGATAGAGTTGTCCAGCACTTCTTTCAGAAGTACATACACTCCATCATCAGACGATGAACCATCGCCTAACTTACCGATATACATACCTGGACGACGGCGAATGTGCTCTTGCCAATCTAAAGTTACAATGTTTTCTTCCTGGTAGCTTCCTTTTTGAGGTTCTATTTTTTTAATATTTAATTCGTTCACTTTATGTTTTATACACCTTTCATTATTAGTTATTTTCTCTTGTGCACTACTATTCTCTATAGTTCTTTTATGTATGCTCTTCGTTTTTTGTGTTGTTCAGCACCCATGCCATCCCACATTGATTGAACTCTATTGTTTAGAGCCAATTCAGGATTGCTTTCTGCCACTTCAAAACCAAGTCTGTTTGCAGCGGGTATAAACTCATTAAAAATAAGTGCATTCACACCTTTTCCTTGATATTCAGGATCAACTCCAATTAAAAGCAAGTCTAACACCTTGTTGTTATCACCTTTTAATGCACGATATAGATGAAACCACCCGGCTGGCATAAATTTCCCTTTTGCTTTTTGCAAAGCAAGAGCTAAACTTGGTAATCCTATTCCAAAACCAACTAGCTTGTGGTCTTCTTGTCTCAATATGACTGTAAAGAACTCAAGCCTAAGCATTGGTATATACATATTTACGTAATAGTCTATTTGTTTGTCGCTCAATTCAACATATCCGTAAAGATCTTTGTATGCTTTATTTAAAAGCACAAAAACATCTCTTGCATATTTAGACACTTCTTTTTTATCTTCGAAATGTTTTACAATTAGGCCAAACCTTTTTTGAACCACTTTCCCAACACGATCAAAACGCTCTGGTATTTGCTTTGGAATTGGAATTAAATATTCATTCCAATCTTGATCTTTTACATATCCCATCCGTTCAATGTGAGTTTTGTAATAGGGGAAGCTGTAGCTTGTAAGCATTGTCGAGATACGATCGAATCCATCTATTAGCAAGCCTTGGTGGTCAAGATCAGTAAAACCCATTGGTCCATGAATGTGTGTCATGCCTTTATGACTGGCCCAACTTTCGGCAGTACCAAACAGTTTATTAGCTACTTCAGCATCATCAATAAAATCGACAAAGCTAAAGCGTGCATATTTTTGTTTCCATATCTCATTTGCTTTGTAATTAATGATGGCAGCGATGCGTCCTACTATTTCTCCATTTTTGTAAGCTAAAAAATACTCAGCTTCACAATGGTCAAAAGCAGGGTTTTTTTCTTTGTTCAGTGTTGCAAACTCATCGTATATTAATGGTGGAACGTACTGTTCACAACCTTTGTATAGATTGATATTGAAATAAACAAACTTCTTTAATAGAGCTTTATCACGGACTTTTTTTATTGTTATCGACATGTGTTCTTATTTCTTGATAATTCTATTCGATTATAAATGTTGTCACTGCTAATAATTGTGTGTGAGAACATCCACTTTTTAATTTTGTATGTAAAACAAAGATACACTATTTTTTTTAATGGATAAAGAAAACATATTTCTTAGTTGAAACCTTTTGTTATTAAAAAAAACAAAGCCGATTAATACTTAAAAGTAAATCGGCTTTATTATTTTATCTTCAATGTTGAAATGAATTATTTATTTCATTTCAATTCCGTCTTTAAGGTCTATTTCGTTTCCGTCTTTGTCGTAAAATTCATACTGCAAAAAACCGAAGTCCTGGTTGGGTATAATTTTGAACCCTGGCACATTAAATTTTTTACGCCATTTTCGTTTTACTGAAAACAGACCTTGTTGTACAAACGCTGCAACATAGGGATGTATGTGCAGACTAAATTTCTTCACGCCTAGATTTTTCACTAGATATTCAATTTTGCCCTCTAGCGTATCTGTAAATAAAATTGAGGATTTTATTTTTCCTTTTCCTAAACAAGTAGGGCAGTCTTCTCTGGTAGCAATTTCCATTTCTGGTCTCACACGTTGTCGTGTAATTTGCATCAATCCAAATTTACTTAAGGGCAGGATATTATGTCTGGCTCTATCTTTGGCCATAAACTCTTGCATCTTTGCCAAAAGTTTGTTTCGATGATCACCTTGAGACATGTCGATGAAGTCGATAACAATTATTCCTCCCATATCTCTCAATCGTAGTTGCCGTGCTATTTCTTCAGCAGCAGCTATGTTTACCTCAAAGGCACTGTCTTCTTGTCCAAGTGATGATTTGTTGCGATTGCCACTATTTACATCAATAACATGAAGAGCTTCTGTATGCTCAATAATAAGATAAGCGCCATTTTTGAAGGTAACTGTTTTACCAAAGAGAGCTTTTACTTGTTTGGTTACACCAAAATTATCATAAATGGGCTGAGCTCCAGAGTAGAGTTTTACTACTTTCTTGTTGTTTGGAGCAATCAGGCTTATATAATCTGTAACCTCTTTGAACACATCCTTGTTATTGATGTGTATCTGTTCGAATGAGGGATTAAAAATATCTCTCAAAATTGCCACTGTCCTAGCTGTTTCCTCATAAATGATAGAGGGTGCTTTTGCTTTTGGCAATTTGGTTATATTAGTTTCCCAACGTTTTACAAGAACTTTGAGCTCTGCGTCGAGCTCTGCTACTCGTTTCCCCTCGGCGTTTGTACGTACAATTACGCCGTAGTTTTTAGGTTTGATGCTGTGAAGAAGTTGTCTGAGGCGGGCCCGCTCTTCGCGCGATTTTATTTTCTGTGAAACAGAAACTCTATCGGTAAGCGGGATGAGGATTAGAAATCTTCCTGCAAAGGAAATTTCTGATGTCAATCGAGGTCCTTTAGTAGAAATTGGTTCTTTTGCTATTTGCACCAATATTTCTTGACCTACTTTTAGCGTATCGCTAATGCGACCATCCTTTTTAATATCTGGCATCAACTTCATCTTCTGAAGTTGGATGGGTTTCTTCTTCTCTTGAGCAATCTCCTGAAACTTCAAAAACGAGTTAAATTGAATCCCTAAATCTAAATAGTGAAGAAAAGCGTCTTTTTTGTAACCTACATCTACAAATGCAGCGTTTAGTGCGGGCATAAGTTTTTTAACTCTACCCACGTAGACATTTCCCACCGAAAAAGACTCATCTTGTGCTTCTTTTTGCAACTCTACTAACTTTTTGTCTTCGAGTACAGCAATTGAGATCTCTTTTGGTTGAACATCTACTACTAGTTCGCTTATCACAATTTTCTGTTTTTAAATTTTCATAAATATGTTTATTAATCTTTCCTCTTCGGTTCTGTTATATTTCTCGCGAAATTTAGCTAACCGGATATTACAGAAAGAACAAACCTAATTATTTCTTCATACTTAAGTTTGTTCTTTTTGTTTATCATTTAAAAGAAAATAAAATAGAAAAAACTATTTCTTGTTCTTATGTCTGTTTTTTCTAAGTCTCTTTTTTCTTTTGTGCACTGACATTTTGCTTCTTTTTCTCTTTTTTCCGCTTGGCATTTATTTGTTCCTTAATTTGTTATTACTAAAATTATTTTCTTTTTGTTTGTTCCTTAACTTGATTTGCAAAGGTTTTCGCAGGCTTAAATGATGGAATGTTGTGTTCAGGGATTATAATAGTTGTGTTTTTTGAAATGTTACGAGCTGTTTTTTGTGCTCTTTTCTTTACGATAAAACTTCCAAATCCACGAAGGTATACATTCTCATTATCTGATAACGATTCTTTTACAACTTCCATAAATGATTCTACTGTTGCCAAAACTGAGGCTTTGTCAATACCTGTGTTTTTAGCAATTTCGTTTACGATGTCTGCTTTAGTCATTTTTATTTTTATAAAAAGGTTTATTGTTACTAATTTTTTGGACTGCAAATATATAGCTTTTTTCAATAGATGGAAAATTATTGGACTTCAATTTTCATTATATTTCGTAAATTCGCCGATTATTGTGCTCATTTAGTGTAACTATCAATATAAACAGGACTTTAAGTTAGTAAAAATTTATGAATCAAATTGTGGTTAGTGATTTAAAACAAAATGAAATAAGTGGTCTACTCATAGAATGGTATGATGAAAATAAGAGAAATTTGCCTTGGCGCGACACAAGTGACCCTTATAAAATATGGGTTTCCGAAGTTATTTTACAACAAACGCGTGTTGCCCAAGGTCTAAATTACTATTTACAGTTTGTAGAGCAATTCCCTACCGTCAATGCTTTAGCTGAAAGTTCTGAAGAGGATGTTCTGAAAGCTTGGCAAGGCTTGGGATATTATTCTAGAGCACGCAATCTTCACCAAGGTGCAAAAGATGTAGTGGCCCTGCATAAAAGCAAACTACCTGCTTCTTACAAAGAGATCATCTCCATTAAAGGAATAGGTGAATATACAGCTGCAGCTATTCTCTCTATTGCCTACAACAAGCCTTTTGCTGTTGTAGATGGAAATGTATACAGGGTATTGTCTCGTCTCTTTGCAATAGATACGCCCATTGATATGTCTGCAGGCAAAAAGCAATTTGCAAAACTTGCACAAAACCTCATAGATGTTTCAAATCCTGCAAAGTATAATCAAGCCATTATGGAGTTAGGAGCTTTGCAGTGTACTCCAGTGCAACCTTTGTGCGACTCTTGCCCATTGCAATATTTATGCGTAGCTAAACAATTAAATATGCAATCTGAATTTCCTGTTAAAAGCAAGAAGGTAAAAGTAAGGAATAGATACTTACATTATTTTCATATCGAATACGAAGGATATACCTATTTAAACAAAAGGATTGGAAAAGATATTTGGAAGAATATGTACGAATTTCCACTCATAGAGACAGATCAAGAATCTGACTTATCAGATTTGTTAGTTTCCGATTCTTTTAAAAGTTTGTTTGGCGATGCTGAATTAACCATACATCCCAGCGCAAAACAATTTAAACATATACTTACTCATCAACACCTTTATGCCAATTTCTACTTTGTAGAAGTTGAGAAGTCTGATGTTTTTCTAATCAATAATTATAAGAAGATACAAAAGGAGGAAATCTCTTTGTATCCAATCTCAAGACTAATACACAAGTATTTAGAGCAAAAGTAGATTTGAGCTTTTTTATGTAGTTGTATATATTTGTTTATTAAAAAAGTTTCATTACTTTTGTTCTCAAACACAATCAAGTTATTGATTAATCTAAAATTTAAAATTATGTCTGTAAACAAAGTTATTCTACTAGGGAATGTAGGGAAAGATCCTGAAATCAAATATTTTGATAACGACAGGGCAGTTGCAAACTTTTCTATGGCTACCACTGAGCGTGGATATAGGACAGCAAATGGAATTGACGTGCCAGAGAAAACTGAATGGCACAACGTTTCTTGCTGGGGGGGGCTAGCAAAAGTGGTTGAACAATATGCAAAAAAAGGTGATCCTCTATATATTGAAGGAAAAATTAGAACCCGTTCTTATGATGATAAGAATGGTATCAAGAGATACATTACTGAAATAAGTGTAGATAATTTAGAAATGTTAGGTAGAAGATCTAGTGGTGGTAATCAACAACCAGCTGGCGAATATCCATCAAACAATCAACAATCGGCACCTGCAGCTCCATCAGCACCTGCAAATTCTTTTGATGATTCATCAGGAGAAGTAGACGATTTACCCTTTTAATTAAAAAATAAACAAAGAGGATGTCATTTTCTATAAGTAAGAATTGATAGAAAACATGACATCCTTTTTTATTGTATAACTAATAATATTTCACTTGGATCCTGACACAACTACAACCTTGTTCTTAAATTTATCAGTTTCAGCAATTACTGTTATTGATTACTTTCTCATTGCTCTTCTCCTCCTGCTTATTCTTATAAATACTTTTGTGTCAAGCTCTGAGGTTGCGTTTTTTTCTCTTGACAGTGATGATATAGATGAGTTGAAATGTAGCTCATCAGCTAGCAAAGCTCACTTATTGGAAAGCCTCACAAATTCTGACCAGTTGCTTGCATCTATTCTCATAGCATACAATGTCATTAATGTCGCAATTATAGCACTACTGATCTATTTCTTAAGAGAAATCCCATTTTTCGGCAGCTCTCAATTTAGCATCCTGCTTTTATTTATTGGCATTGCTGTAGTCTTAATTCTCCTCATTGAGATACTTCCCAAGCTTTTTGCATCACACAATCCACTCAAAGTTGTACAACGAAATATTAAAGGTGTTATTCTAATTGATGCTATCTTTTCACCATTTTCTTCTTTTCTCATTCGTTTCACAAATGTTTTCAGCCAATCTACTGCTCATCGAAAACATGAGATATCTATGGATGATCTTTCTAAAGCCCTAGAATTGACATCAAGCGAAATATCTTATGATCAAGAAAAAGATATGCTTGAAGGCATCATTCGCTTTCGCGAAAAAAATGTAAACGATATTCTGATATCACGTGCAGATATGTTTTCTTTAAGCTTGAACAATTCATTCAAAAATGTAATCCACTTTATCAGAGATGCGGGGTTTTCACGCATACCGATCTATGAAGACAACGAAGATCAAATACGTGGAATATTGTATGTAAAAGATTTATTGCCTCATATAGGTAAGTCCGATAGCTTTAAGTGGCAAACTCTCATTCGTCCTGCCTACTTTGTACCTGGTAATAAACGCATAGATGAGTTGTTAGAGGAGTTTAGAACCAATAAGAACCACATAGCTGTAGTTGTGGATGAGTATGGGGGAACAACTGGCATTGTGACCATGGAGGACATCTTAGAGGAGATTGTAGGTGATATTAGTGATGAGTATGATGAAGATATTCCACTCTACACACTGCAGCCCGATGGCTCATATCTCTTTGATGGCAAAACACCTTTAGTAGATTTCTTGCGTGTTGTGAATATTCCTGAGAAAGACTTCGATGAGATATTAGAAGATGTGGATACTTTGGCTGGTTTGATTTTAGAGCTAAATGGAACATTCCCTAAACAAAAAGAATCGTTCAAATATCTCTCTTATGTTTTTCAAGCCGAGGAGATGAATAAAAGGCGCATAGTAAAGGTTAGATATATACCACCTACTAAATCAGAGTAAATAAGCATATTACATTCATTAATGGAGGTTGCTAATCTAATTTGTTTTTTATACCTTTGAGGTAAATATAGCGTACATGTTAGTTAGAAAAGAGATCATAGAAGAAGATTGTTTATTGGGTATATGGGAGATTTCAGAAACTCGAGATGAGCTTTTAAATATGCTCTCCCAAGAGAATCAAGAAAAAGCTCATAACTATCTTTCAAATATAAAATCGAAGAAGAGAGAACTAGAGTGGTTGTCTATTCGTGTCATTTTGCAAATTCTTACCAACGACAACAAAACTGTCAAGCACACACCTGACGGACAACCCTACCTATCAGACAACTCCTATCAAATAAGTATATCGCACTCCAGAGATTATGCTGTTGTGCTTTTGCACAAACACAAAAAAGTGGGTGTAGATATTGAGAACCATTCAAAACGCATTCTAAAGATAGAGAAACGATTCATATCAGACGATGAATATATCGATCCAAACAAGCGTGTACTACACCTAATTCTGCATTGGTGTGCTAAAGAGACATTGTACAAATTGATGAACTCCACGAATATAATTTTCAAAGAACATCTGCACATTCATCCATTCCATGTTGAAGATAAAGGCATTATCTCTGCAAGTGAAACTTTCTCGACTGATAAAACTACCTTTGAAATCTTCTATGAGGTAAATGAGAATTTTGTAATTACATGGGGTTTGAAGTAAAGCCCCATTGCATTCAATAAACTTCCATTTGCTCCTATTCCGTTCCACACTCCCCTAATCAAGGGTTATGTTTAATTACCGTTTAAAACCTGTTTAAACAACAATATTAAATTGTTTATTTGTAATTATAATATGCCGGTGTCTGTTTTTATAACTTACACAATACTTTTAATAACCGAACACCAATTTTCAATCTGTAAATTTCTGACCGTTATTTTTTACAATTCATTAAAAGAAGATGTGATTATTAGGATTAAATTAAGTCCACGGTCTAGGATTGGACGTTTATGCAATGAAAATTGAATCCACTGTCGCGAAAATGTTCTGAATCGCTAAAGTGATGCTTTTTTGAGCAAATATCTAAGGTAAATACTATGAAATTATAAAAAGTACTCTAAGATTGAAAGAACAAATAATGGAATGATAATTCTACATCTGAAATTGGATTTTAAAGGCATGCATGAAGCAAATTAGTGGAGCAAAAAGAAAAATAATGTGTTGCAAAACATTTCCCCCGTCGTGGATGCGATTTTCAACAGTTTGAAACATTTTGTAGAACTAGAAAATGTTTTGAAATAAATATTTCTTTAGATTGACAAATACTGTTTTATCACGCTGGATATGAATCCAAATTAATACTATCCAATAGTCCAAAGAAAAAGCGCTAAGATTTTTCAATCTTGGCGCTTTTCAATAATTTTATCTGATATATTGACCTACACGTTTAGAGACACTCTTTTGAATGTTGTAACTGTAAGTTCTTTATCGCTTTGCTTCAAAAATTCAGCTATTGAAATTTTTGGGTCTTTCACGTAATCTTGCTGCAACAAAGTAGAATCTTTATAGAATTTCTGCAAAGAACCTTCCACTATGCGATCAATTACATGTTCAGGTTTGCCACCTTCAAGCGCTTTCTCACGTGCAATTTTCAATTCTGTTTCCTTCACCTTTTCAGGTATTCCGTCAGCTGAAACTGCTATAGGATTCATTGCAGCAACTTGCATTGCAACATCTTTAGAAATGCTTGCATCAACTCCTTCTTTGTTGAACCCAACAATAGTAGCCAATTTGTTTCCTGGGTGAATGTATGCTATAACAGTTGGAGCTGTGATATATTCATAAAATCCTAGTTCCATTTTTTCGCCTGTAGCACCAATTCTATCAGTAATCAATTCAGCAACTGTTCCGTTTTCCAAAGGAAGAGCCAAAAGATCTTCTAGAGTTTTAGGCTTGTTGCTCATTGCAACATCCAAAATTTTCTCAGTAAGCGATATGAATTCACTGTTTTTTGCAACGAAATCGGTTTCACATTGTAATGCAACAACTGCTGCATATCCTTCTTCTGTTTTTGCAATAACACAACCTTCACTTGCTTCACGATCTTCACGTTTTGCTGCAACAGCTTGACCCCTTTTACGGATAATTTCTACTGCCTTATCAAAATCGTTATCTGTTTCAACTAATGCGTTTTTGCAATCCATCATCCCAGCACCTGTCATTTTGCGCAAATGCTGGATATCTGCCATTGTAACTGCCATATATATAATTCTTTTATTTCGAGTGAATAATTCTTATTCTTCTACTTTTTTGTCTTCAGCAGGCTTAGTTTCTTCAACTGGCTTGCTTTCTTCAACTGAAGCTGTAGGAGCTTCTTCTTCTTCTTCTTTGTCTTCTTTCTTTACAATACGTTCTCTTTTGCCTGTTTTAGATTTGCGCTCTCTGCGTGCACCAGCTTCTTGCTCATCTTGCTCTTCTTTAGCATTAGCATCAGCTCTTTCTATCTTTCTTTCTTCTAGGCCTTCACGTATCGAGGTTGTAATGTAGTCCATGATTAGCTCAATCGATTTTGTTGAGTCATCATTAGCTGGAATTACAAAGTCTATATCTCTAGGATCAGAGTTTGTATCAACAATTGCGAATACAGGTATACCCAATTTGTTAGCTTCCTTTACTGCAATTTGCTCTTTCATTACATCAACTACAAAAATTGCAGCTGGCAAACGAGTTAAATCTTGAATAGAGCCAAGGTTTTTTTCAAGTTTTGCACGCTGACGTGTTACTTGAAGTTTTTCACGTTTTGATAAAGTTTCAAAAGTACCATCCTTTATCATTCTATCGATGGTGCCCATTTTCTTAACAGCCTTACGAATTGTAGGGAAGTTAGTTAGCATTCCACCTGGCCAACGTTCTATCACGTAGGGCATGTTTATTTTTTGAGATGCTGCTGCAATAGCTTCTTGTCCTTGTTTCTTAGTTGCAACAAACAAAATTCTCTTTCCAGATTTAGCCATTTGCTTCATTGCATTAGCAGCTTCTTCTGTTTTTGCTATCGTTTTGTATAAATCGATAATGTGAATACCGTTTCTCTCCATAAAAATATAGGGAGCCATTGCGGGATTCCATTTTCTTTTCAAGTGGCCGAAATGCGCTCCGGCTTCAAGTAATTGGTCAAATTCTAATATTGCCATTGTTTTTTTAATAAATTATTCGTTTACATTCTTTTTCTGAACCGAATCGAAAAGTAAATTACTTCTTTATATATAGAAGTAATGTCCTTTCAATTTAGATACTAAACGCTTTTTTTGAGAATCAAAAAAAACATTCTTTGAATTCTCAATATATATAGCATATATAGCGATAAAAAATCGTATATAACATGCTTAACGTTTCGAGAATTGAAATTTCTTTCTCGCTCCTGGTTGCCCTGGTTTTTTACGTTCAACAACACGAGGGTCGCGTGTCATAAATCCTTCAGCTCTTAAAGCTGATTTGTCATCTGGATTTATTTTCACCAACGCACGAGCTATGCCCAAACGAGCAGCTTCTGATTGTCCTTTATAACCTCCACCATCTAAGTTAATAGTGATATCGTATTTTTCAAGAACATCCAAAGTTGTTAGTGGTTGCTTTACTACATACTGAAGAATTGATGAAGGAAAATAATTTTCAAACTCGCGTTTGTTGATAACAATCTTACCGGAACCTTCGCGAACGAACACACGTGCTACCGCAGCTTTGCGTCTTCCTAATGCATTTACTACTTCCATTGTTATTATTTAAGTGTATTAATATCTAATTTTGTTGGCTTTTGAGCTTCATGCGGATGACTTTCACCTGCATAAACGTACATGTTTTTAAGGATAGCATCACCTAGTTTGTTTTTAGGTAACATACCTTTCATAACTTTTCTTAATAGTCTGTCTGGTCCTTTTGCAAATAACTCTGCAGCTGTTGTTCCACGTTGTCCACCTGGATAGCCACTGTAGCGCAAATAAACGCGATCATTCCATTTGTTGCCTGTTAGCTCAACTTTGTCTGCATTAATGATGATTACATTATCGCCGCAATCTACGTGAGGAGTAAAGCTAGGTTTGTACTTACCTCTAAGTAGTTTTGCTACTTTAGAAGACATGCGACCAAGAGTTTGTCCCGTTGCATCAATTACAACCCATTCTTTTTGGGCGGTTTCTTTGTTAACCGATACGGTTTTATAACTTAAAGTGTTCACTTTCTATTGTTTTTTAATTTTTGTTGAGATTGTCTGAATATAAGCTTGTTCGACTTGTCTTGCTAAGGGACAAATAGTCAAATAAAAAGCTCACAATCAAACTTTTAAGTGATTTATTGTAATAATCGGAATGCAAAGTTACAATATTCAAGTTAATTAGCAAAGAATGAGCACATTTTATTTTCTTTCATCAGTCATATTTGCATAAATGAGTTCATATTTTGTATCATATCAAGCAAGCTTTCTGCGAAACGAGCATTTTTATTGTTATTCCTTCGTTGTCAGTATGTAGTAACAGATGGGCGTAGTCTAACAATGCAGACTTCTCTTCTGTTGAATTCGTTTAAGCGAGGGGGGTACATAGATAATTCATTAGTTAACGGTCAACTCTAGTAAACCTTTATCTCATCATAGAATGGTGGGTGTCCAATTAGGATGTGAAAGCCAAAATAAAATCCCTTGAAGTCAGAGTTTTCAATGGGAAAGCTATAGCCAAATTGTAACCTACCCAAATTCATAAGAGAGAGTCCTAAGCTAGGTTTAATATTTTTGGTGGAAGCAGATAACTCAGTAAACAAAAAGTGCATCCATGTCTTGTTTAAATGTATTTCGGGAGCAATAGTAAACTTGCCATCCTCACCATACAAATATCCACCCACACCCACATTCAGCGGCCCGTGATTGTTTCTCAAGTCATTGTTGTTGAAACGATATTCCGCACCCAAATAGCCACTTTTTTTATGCATACTTTCATAACCCACATTCAGCGCCACTTTGTTCAGTTGAGCTTGGATGTAACTACTCATCAGTAGCATCAACATTGTCGCAATCAATATTCGTTTCATATTAGCAAAAGGTTTAATTTTTTTCAATTCTATTTCTGTGTGTATAATTTAGTCCGTTAGATCTTCAAGTATCTATCTTGTTTCTCTATAATATCTTTTAGGTATTGCACTATTTCTTCCCAAGGCAACAATTTACCCTTACCCACATCGCCACAGGCTAGTACACCATCTTTCGTACCCAGTACATGATACCCATTTGCCTCCAGCTTTTTCAAATTCTGTTGCACAAAAGGATTCTCATACATAGCCGTATTCATAGCCGGTGCAATTACTTTTGGGCAAGTAGCCACCATTACAGTTGTAGAGAGCATATCGTCAGCAATGCCCGATGCAATTTTGCCAATAATATTGGCCGTAGCAGGCACTATCACAAACAGATCTGCATCCCTTCCCAGATCAATATGAGTTGTGTCCCAATGGTCCACTGGGTCGTACATGTCGGTCACCACAAGATTGCCCGACATCACCTGAAAAGTAAGCGGGCGGACAAATTCTTGAGCAGATTTTGTCATAATCACATTCACATTGTAACCATCTTTTTTTAGTTGGTTCACAATCTCAACCGCTTTGTAACAAGCAATACCGCCACTTACCCCTACAACTATATTTTTCATATCCACTTTGTCTCTATTTATCAGTTTATATGCTTCATTGCTAAATTAACAATCGCCTCAGCAATTTGTTTTTTGCCCACAGGTCGCGCCACAATCTCACCTTTGTGAAGCAGTAGCCCTTCATGACCCTCTACAGACAATTGCGAAACCTCATTGGCAAACACAGCGTCGCAGTCATTGATTACTCTCAATTTCTCGGCCTGTTTTACAAGGTTATTGTCATGATTGTGTTTTACCAGTTTGAACCCTACCAAAAAGGTCTCTCTGTTTTTCTTTTTAATCAAAGAAATCACCTTGGGCGTAGTCTCAAATCCCATAATTATCTTTTCGTTCGACGAAATCTTCTCGTCAGCATCATGCTTGTGTATCGGATTTGTTAGGATAGCTTCAATCTTCTCCTTCGAGATATTGTTGTCTGCAACAAACTTGAGATAAAGTTCCTCGGCTAATGCAGCTATCGATGCAGAGTAGGAGTATGAGAAATCTGATATTGCCATTGCGTGAATAAACAGGTCAATCTTCACTTCGTCCATCAACGAGTCTATGCAGTCATAAACACTCTGCGTGTTTGTCACATTCACAAAGTTAATGCAACGCGCATCCTCTGCATTCACCTCTTTGGTCAAAGCCTTTGGCGCTTTTATATAATGAACCAAAAAGTCCGTCCGGTTATGCTTTCGCATAAAGAAAAGCACAGCCTCCAAGCAATGCCAACCCAAAGATCCAGAACTCATGTTGGTTATTTTCCTTACCCCATCTATTGACTCTTCTGTTCCACCGGCAGTAATGGCAATATGCATCATAGTCGTTGTTGTATTTCATTGTTGTCGCCCAATATAAAAACTTTGGGCTTCACGTTCTCCGCCTCTTCTTGTGTGCAAAATCCATAAGCCATTATTATCACTTTATCGCCCGCAAGCACAAGACGAGCCGCCGCACCATTCAGGCAAATCACACCACTGTGCTCTTCTCCCTCAATCACGTAAGTTTCAAATCGCTCGCCATTATTTATATTCACCACCTGCACCTTCTCCATTGGCAATATCCCCGATTCCTTCAATAAGTAAGAGTCGATAGTAATGCTACCCGTGTAGTTTATATTGGCTTCAGTAACTGTACCTCTGTGCAGTTTTGCTTTCAACATGTTTAATATCATATGCTATCTTCTTTTTTTCAATATCTCGTTATCTATCAATCTGGTTTTTCCAAACTTCACCGCCACAGCTATTATAGCCGTCCCTACAATGTTTTCAATCTGTACAAACGTAGGGTAGGAGTATATGCTCACATAATCTATTTCGGCCAAAGGCATGGTCGCAATTTTAGTTTCAATCAGTTGGGTCAGGGCAGCAACATTTCTTTCGCCCTCCTTATAAGACTTACTTGCCAACTGCAATGACTCGTTTAATATCACTGCCTGTGTACGTTCCGCTTCACTAAGGTAGCTGTTGCGCGAACTCATTGCCACACCATCAGTTTCTCTCACAATAGGGCAAACAACCAACTCTACATTCATGTGCAGATCGTTCACCATTTTGGTTAGCACAGCTACTTGTTGTGCATCCTTCTGCCCAAAATAAGCTCTGTCGGGTTGCACAATGTTAAACAGCATGTTCACCACAGTAGTCACTCCCCTAAAGTGAGTTGGCCTCGATGCCCCACACAGTACCTTGGTGATATCGCCCTCCACATTCACCCAAGTATTACTTCCCTCGGGATACAAATCGCACACATTCGGATTGAATATAATGTCGGCCCCTGCTTTGTAGGCAAGGTTTGTATCGTTGAGTATATCTCTTGGATAAGTTTCGAAATCCTCGTTAGGACCAAACTGTGTAGGGTTCACAAAAATACTCACAACTACAAGGTCGTTCTCCTCCTTAGCCTTCTTTATGAGCGACAAGTGACCTTTGTGCAAATATCCCATTGTTGGAACTAAACCAACTGTCTTGTTTTCTCTATTTACAGTTACCAGAAAACGCTTTATCAATTCTGTCGTGGTTATAACCATCTTGTAAGTTGTAAAAACATATTATTTATTCAAATTGTTTATCACCTCTTCGTCTATCGTAAAGGTATGCTTCTTCTCGGGAAAACTATTGTCAGCAAGCTCCTTTATATATGTCTTCACGGCACCCTCAATATCAGTGGATAGATGCGCAAACTGTTTCACAAATTTAGGCACAAAATCGCTATACATACCCAACATATCATTGCTCACCAATACTTGTCCATCACAATATTTTCCTGCACCAATACCAATGGTAGGCACATTCACCGTTTCGGTTATAATCTTGCTCAACTCTTCGGGCACACACTCCAGCGTAATGGCAAACACCCCTGCTTCTTCCAGCGCTTTGGCATCATCAATTATCTGTTGTGCTTGTTCCAAGCTCTTACCTTGCACCTTAAATCCACCAAACATATGTACCGATTGAGGCGTCATACCAATATGCCCCATCACTGGAATTTGCGCTCTCACAATCTGACGAATAGTCTCGGCAAACTCAACACCACCTTCTAGTTTAATGGCATGCGCACCGCCCTCTTTCATCAGTCTGCCTGCATTGCTCACCGCCTCGGCCACCGATACATGATAGGACATGAAGGGCATATCAACAATCACCAAAGACCTTTTTGCTCCGCGTGTCACAGCCTTGGCATGATAAATCATATCCTCCATCGTCACCGATATGGTAGAGTCGTGCCCCTGCACCACCATTCCCAACGAGTCGCCTACCAGCAAAGCATCAGCACCCGCACTATCCAGTATTTTGGCCATCGAGTAGTCATAAGCAGTAAGCATGCTTATAGGCCTCTTTTCATCTTTCGCTTTTTGGAAAGACTTCACTGTAAATTTCTTATTCATATTCTTTATAACCTTTTTGTGTTCTGCTGCCCCCTGTTCTCTCAGCTTCTTTCTGTTATTATCCATATCAAAAAGAGCATTCTCAAATCAAAGAGGCATCAATCAACCATTAGAAGTTGCAAAAATACAACATATATTTTATCAATGAAAATAAATTGATTCACACACACTTATATGCAGTTCTTCAAATAGTAGATAAGTAGCAGACAAATTGCAATATTGCTTGTTCAAACAAGTGTATCGTTAATGGATGCGTTGGTTGTTAGTCCAGCATCTCTCTCAACCTATCATCCCGTAGCATTGACATAGTCTCCCTTCCCAATGCTTTGTAGAGCGGTTGCTTGTCAGGCATGTGCAGGTGCAATGTCTCCAAGTGTTTAGCTACCGTAGAGCCATCGCCTCTTTTTATAGCACCCGTCAGCGCATCGCTCATATGCTCATTCTCAGCAATGTTTTTCAGAGTGCTATTCAGTAGGGGGGCAGTCGCTTTCTTTATTTCACTTTTGGTCATGCCAGATTTGGCAAACATTTCATACGCTAGGTTCAGTAACGTTACTAGATAGTTCGATAATACCGATGCAGCACAATGATACAACTCTTTCTTCTGCGAATCTATTAGCAACGTGTGGTTGCCAGTTTTCTCAAACAGTCCAGTCAGATAGTCGTCATCATTGTTCAGTGTTTCTTTTTCATCTTCTTCTACAAGCGAACTGTCCAGTGTAAAGTAAGCCTCATTTAGTTGCACGGCACTCTCCTCTGGTTGACCAAAAGCCATCAATGGATGAGCGCAATAAATTGGGAAGCCTGCATCTTTTATGGGTTGCAACACCATGGTCGAATGCACCCCACTGGTATGCACAAACGCTTTTATCTGTTGAGGTGGTATATCCAGTTGCGCAATCTCCATTGCCAACACTGGCAGTGCATCGTCCGATGCTGTTATCCACACCATCTTGCTGTTGCTCATCAATTCCGCAATGCTGCTGTAAGCAACTGTACCTGTCAACTTGGCTGCACGCTCCGCATGTTCATACGTTCTACTATAATAGCCACCTACTTCCAAGCCTTTTTGTTTAAAATAAAGCCCCAAAGCCGAGCCCACCTTTCCTGCACCTATAAAAGAGATCATATCTTCTTTTCAATGTTTATTTAATGTAGGGCAAAGGTAATAAATATTTTAGGCTCATCAAGGGGGCAAGAGACTTGGAACAAAAGAAAAGAGACAAGGCAATGCTACCTGTAATATTGAACGTAGTGAAATATCTGTTTAATATTTGCAGACCCTACTAACAGATTCCTTACTACGTGTCGGAATGACAGGGTTATTCAGGCCTCAAAAACGTTTAACAGTAATACAGAGAGTGTTTTATATTTCAGAAAAAATCGGAACACCCCTTCACAGGGACATTCCGATTGTTGGAAAATCAAAAAGTCAAAAAAACAATAATCAAAATGATTCTATTGTGGTTTCATCATTGTATCTTTTCTATACCTAATACCTTCAAATCTTTTATTGCAATGATTTCATTACTCATATTCATTAGTTGTAATACTAGGTAGCGCCTTTTCCACTCTATTTTTGTTCAGCTCGTTGTATTTATACATCAATTCGTACTCTTTATCACCATCATGCTCTTTCACTATCACCCTGATGAGTATAGAATCTTCTCCCTCCACGCGAAATGGCCTCAAGTCAAAACATGCAAAACCGTTAAAGAGCGTATTGCTCATGCTGTTGTACGAATTGTGTCTAAACTCCAATTCAAGCACACCCGCATCAACCTCAGTCGCCATTTTGTTTTGCACCACATTTATGGCGTGTGGTCTTACCCCGTTATAATTAAAAGAAAAAGCAGTATTCAAATAGTGATTGCCAATCCAGAGGTCATTCATTCTCACCGGGTCGTTGCCAATGCTATCTGCATTCGCTTCGGTCAATTCAATCACAGGTTTGGTCAAGATATCCCAAATGTCGTTCACTTTTATGTAATGGTCAAAGCCCTGCATTGCTCCCGAAAGTAGGGTGTAGTTCACAAACACACGCTGATTCGCTTTGGGTCTGTAATATACATCTGTCGCCGCAGGCCACAATTTATCCCCATTGTCCAAAAGAAGCG
>SMER01000058.1_pt1 | contig 23736 bp, 20 predicted proteins | sample 2456411 | NCBI WGS metagenome assembly SMER01 (sample SAMN10132597, study PRJNA489261) | soil metagenome | isolation source: day1 antibiotic-silt loam soil ammended with raw manure from dairy cow... | place: USA | collected 2015-05-01 | reverse complement strand
AGAGTGGGAGGCTAAATATTCTAATGTAACCTCTGTAATTGGTAAGCTAACTTTAGAGAAAGAGTTGTTGCTCATTTCTTACTTATCGGTGTTGGTGTCTATGGATTCGGCCAACATGCATTTAGCATCGCTTGTAAACACACCCGTAGTTTCTGTATGGGGTGCTACGCATCCTTATTTAGGCTTTTATGGTTACAATCAGCCACCGAATAACGCTGTGCAATTAAACGATTTAGATTGTCGCCCATGTTCAGTGTTTGGCAATGTGCCTTGTTGGCGTGGAGATCATGCTTGTATGAATAGAATATCGCCGCAAACAATTGTAGAGAAAATAAATAGGGTGCTTACAGCAAATGTGCAGCAATAGTTGCAAGTAGCTATCTAAGAGATAAGTAGCTTTTCCATAAAATTATAGCAATGGTTTTCTTGCGTAGTTTTATCCATCGTGTTAGTAAACTGGATAGAGCCTTGCAAAGAGACCATTGTTTTTATTTAGAGGCCTATAGAGTCTTTTTTTTTGTTACTTGTTTTGATGAGTGGGCTAAGTTTTACATGTAACCTTTTGTCACCTAAACATTTCTACCGCGGTAGAAATCTCGAAAACGCGATGAAAATCAAATCTACCATGGTAGAAATGTATGATAAGAAATATAATACGAATCTATCTAGTATTACTGGTCGTTTTTAATACTTTTATTTTTTTGTTGCGCTATTACTGCACATTCATGGAGTTAAAATCATTTTCTCCATCGTAAAATTATTCGTTCAACTCTTTTTCCTTCTTATTATAGCTTTAGACTCTTCTTTTAGGGAGTAAGTTTTGGATAATCTATAGAAAAAGGCTCTTTTACTCTTTTCTAAATATTTCTACCGTAGTAGATTCAGTTTTCATGCGTTGTTCGTCAAATCTACCACGTCAGATATGTTTTCTACATTTCTACAGCATTAAATATTCAATAGACTTTTATTCTAATGACCTGAAATAATAGGAGTTAACCTATAACTAAATCATTTCTTTTTAACAACCTTAAGATGGGAGGTGTTTGAGTTTTTGTCGTCCTTAAAACAATCCACGGCTATGTCAATCATCTCATCAAAATAATCGTTGTCGAATGGTCTATCGCCTTCTTCTTGCTTAAATTGTATAAGGTGGCTTTTTAGATCTTTGAGTTTATCAGCATTTTTCTTCATTTCATCTGTTTTCTAATTTCTTTCTACTTGCCATTGTCTTCTACATACATAAATCTTTTGATACTCTTTTTGGGAGTTTTCTCAAACTCATCTTTTCTTAGTTCAATGTAGTTAATTTGTTCATATGAGGCTAATCTCTTGTTTATTACCAGCCTATTGTTATTCATTATACTTTCGAGTTGCTCAAACGTTACATTTGTCTCCTCCATTTCATGAATATCGGGATAGACCAAAGCTACCAACCTGTTCTGTCTTTTTATAATAAGGCTTTCGGCTACATACGACATATTGTTGAGGCGCGCCTCTATTTCTTCGGGAAAAATATTTTGCCCATTAGCACCTAAGAGCATTGTTTTGAGTCGTCCTTTTATGTAAAGGCGGTTTTCATTGTCAATAATACCCAAATCGCCAGTGCGCAACCAACCATCCTCGGTAAAGGCAGCATCTGTAGCACTTGGGTTTTTGTAATATCCCTTCATCACATTTTCGCCCCTCACTTGTATCTCTCCAGGTATTTTAGTTGGTTCGTCTGAGTCTATTCTTGCTTCCATTATCCCCTCTAATACCCTGCCGCATGATGTGGGGACAAAATCTTGGTGTTTATCATAAGAGATTAGGGGTGCACACTCGGTCATGCCATAGCCAATAGTGAATGGAAATGCAACTTTGTGGAAAAAACTTTCAGCTTCTTTGCTCATTGCTGCACCGCCAATAATTATTTCTTTGAATTCACCTCCAAACGAAGCCATTAATGTTTTTCTAATTCTGCTGTAAACTACATTTCTAAGAAAAGGTACTTTAAGCATCGATTGTATTGTGGGTTTAGAAATGATAGGGAGTATTTTTTTCTGATATATTTTTTCTAATATCAGTGGCACAGTAATAATTAGCTTTGGCTTTACCTTCTGAAAAGCATCTAAAAGGATAGTAGGGCTCATGTTTTTGCCCAATAGATGAATGTGAACTCCTGCCGATAGTGCATACAAAAAATCGAATGCACACCCATATGCATGCGCCATGGGGAGGAAAGCAACAATGCTTTCTCCTTTCAGTAGCAAGTCTAGTCTTTCGGCAAACACCACATTGCCTGCATAGTTGTTGGCTGTGAGCATTACCCCTTTACTAAATCCTGTAGTGCCCGATGTGTAGTTGAGGCAAATAACAGTATCGTTGTGAATGCGTGGATATTGAATGTCTGAAGGTTTAAAGCCGTTGATGTATCGTTTTGCAAACTTCTTATTGATAGTAGCTTTTAAATTATCTGTATCGCTGCTTTGTCTGTTTACCATATCCCAATTGGGAATACTGATAATAGGATACGTAAATCTTTCTATATTGAGCTTGCCTAAAGTGTTTTCGTCAATAAAAATTAGTTTTGCGTCTGAGTGCAAAATAATATTCTCCATACTATCTGGATGAAACTCGTGCAATACGGGCACAATTACAGCACCATAGGTAATAGTGGCCATAAAAATGGCTGCCCAAGCAGTATGGTTTCGACCAATAAGAGCAACTTTGTCTTTTTTCTTTAAGCCCATCTCTTCAAAGAGTATGTGCAAACGGCCTATATTGGTGGCAAAGTCGCTATAGGTTATTGTTGTAGATTCGTTTAAGTCTGTAAAAGCAGGAAGGTCCCAATTTTCGCGAAAACTCTTCTCGTACAGCTTTATAAAGTTAGATTCAATCATATCTTTGTTTTATACTCAGTTTCTCCTATTTTGTGTAAAAATAGTATATAAAATTCTAATCACAATGCTGTAAAGCCTCAAGGTTGCATATTTATTGTAAATTTGCTTTTATTTGGTATCATTTATTCTCTTGATACCTCAATGTTCTTGTACAAAACGCAATATGATAGATACTACGATATTCGAAAATAAAACTGCGGTTTACTACACCTTAGGGTGTAAGTTAAACTTTGCAGAAACATCTACAATTGGTAAACAATTGGCTGAAGCCGGAATTGCAAAAGCGCAAAAGGGCCAAAAGGCCGATGTTTGTGTAATAAATACTTGTTCGGTAACTGATTTGGCGGATAAGAAATCTCGTCAAGCCATCCGTAAAATGATTAAACAACATCCTGGTGCTATTGTTCTTGTAACAGGTTGTTACGCTCAACTAAAACCTGCTGAAATAGCAGATATAGAGGGAGTGGATTTGGTGTTGGGTTCCGATCAGAAGATGGATGTTTTGGACTATATAAGTCAATTTGACAGTAAAAACGGCGATGGAAACCATGATAAGGGTGAGGTGTTTGTTACGAAATTGAATCAAATAAAAAAGTTTATCCCCTCATGCTCGGCAGACGATAGAACACGACATTTTCTGAAGGTGCAAGACGGATGCGATTATTATTGCACCTATTGCACCATTCCTTTTGCTCGTGGACGTAGCCGAAATGGCTCTATTAGCAGCTTAGTTGCACAAGCCCAAGGGGTGGCAGCCAGTGGTGGTAAAGAAATTGTGCTAACAGGAGTAAATATTGGAGATTTCGGAAAATCGACCAATGAGAGTTTTGTCGACCTGGTGAAAGCACTGGACGAGGTAGAAGGTATAGAGCGGTTTAGAATATCGTCGATAGAGCCTAACTTGTTGACCGACGAAATAATTGACTTTGTAGCCCAATCAAAACGTTTTATGCCACATTTCCATATTCCCTTGCAATCGGGAAATGACGAGGTGCTAAAAATGATGAAAAGAAAATACGACACAGCACTGTTTGCTCACAAAGTAGAGAAAATAAAAGAGGTGTTGCCACATGCTTTTATAGGTGTGGATGTAATTGTGGGGGTGCGTGGCGAAACAGATGAGCAATTCGAAGATGCAAAACGCTTTATTGAGTCTCTTCCAATGACGCAATTGCATGTATTTACATATTCTGAACGTGCAGGCACAAAAGCCCTGGAGATGGACAATCCCGTCGACCCAAGAGTGAAACATGAGCGCAGCAAAGCATTGTTAGATATATCGGAGCAAAAGTTGGAAGCGTTTTACAACCAAAACAAGGGCACAGCACAGAAGGTACTGTTCGAAAGCGCTAGACATGGTCACGCAATGGTGGGTTTTACCGAAAACTATGTAAAGGTGGCTACTCTGTACAACGATTTGTTTGAAAATGAAGTTATTGATGTTACAATAGGAGACCTCAACCCCGAAACTATGACCATGCAAGCACAACTAACTACTATAGGAAATGAATAAAAAACCACTCGGTTATCACCTTATATATGGGTTGCTAAAAATGCATGCGTTTTTGCCACTCCGCGTGTTGTTTATCTTTGCAGATATTCTGTTTGTTGTTACTTACCATATAGTACGATACAGAAGAAAGATGGTAAGAAAAAACTTGACCAGCTCATTCCCAAACAAAACTAAAAAAGAGATTGCAAAGATTGAAAAACAGTTTTATCATCATCTTTGCGATTATTTCTTCGAGACCATCAAGCTATTGCATATTTCTGATGAGGAGATGATGAGGCGCATGGAGTTTCATGGACAAGAAGCGTTGGCCGAAATTATGAAAGACAATAGGTCGTGTATTCTATATTTAGGCCACTATGGTAACTGGGAGTGGGTAACATCTATTGGGCTGCACTTGCCACACGATATGGTAAAGGCGCAAATATATCAACTGATAAGTAGTAAATCTTTTGATGAGATATTTAAGAAAATACGCACTCGTTTCAATTCGCTTAATATAGAGCGAAAAGAGACTATGCGAACTATTGTAAAACTGCGTAGCGAAAAGAAACAGGTTATATATGGTTTTATTTCAGACCAGCGTCCACCCAGATATTACGATCAGTATTGGACAACTTTCTTGAATCAAGACTCTCTCTTTCTTACGGGTACAGAGCGCATTGCACAAAAAACTAAGTTTGCTGTGGCGTATCTTGATATTGAGAAAATAAAGCGTGGACACTATAAAGGTACATTCTCGGTTATCTCGCCCGATGCATCTAAAGAGCCCGAGTTTGCTATTACAGAAATGTATGTGCGAAAGCTTGAGGAGACTATTTTGCGCAATCCTGCCTACTATTTATGGTCGCACAATCGCTGGAAATTTGCCAAAAAGAAAGAATCGGATATAAACGCTGAGCAATGAAAAAAACATCGGTTGTAATATTAAACTGGAATGGAGCAAAACTGTTGAAGCAGTTTCTACCCACTGTATTGATGCATACCCAAACAGAAGATTGCGAAGTGGTGGTGGCCGACAATAACTCATCGGACAATTCTGTAGAGGTGCTGCGGCAACAGTTTCCCAATGTGAAGCTTATCTTATTGGATAAAAACTATGGTTTTGCCGAAGGGTATAATAAAGCATTACAACAAGTTGACTCAGAATATGTAGTCCTTTTAAACTCCGATGTTGAAACCTCGCCCCATTGGCTCAATCCTATGATAGAACATTTGGAGCATAACAAACATACGGCCGCTGTACAGCCAAAGATTCTTTCGTTTGCCAATAAATCTATGTTTGAATACGCTGGCGCAGCAGGAGGTTTTATTGATAGATATGGCTATCCTTTTTGCCGTGGGCGTATATTGCACAAACTAGAAGAGGATAGGGGACAGTATGACAACCCCATAGATATATTTTGGGCTACAGGTGCTTGTTTATGTATGCGAAGAGCAGATTATATAGAGGCAGGAGGCCTTGATGGCGACTTTTTTGCACACATGGAAGAGATTGATCTTTGTTGGCGACTACTTGCGCGGGGCAAAAAGGTTGTTTGCTTGCCACAATCTAAGGTTTATCATGTGGGCGGTGCGTCGCTAGATAGTGAGAGTCCACGTAAGGTGCATCTCAATTTTCGCAACAATCTATTGATGATATACAAAAATGCAACACAAGCAAAGCTTATAGAGGTGCTTTTGGTGCGCTTAATATTAGATACAGCAGCGGCTGCACACTTCTTGGTACAAGGTAAGTGGAAGCATGCAAAAGCAGTGGGCAATGCATACACCGATTTTATTAAAATGAGACCTGCCTTTAAGCCTAAGCGCAAATACAACTTAGATAAGACAATACAGACAAATATTCCGCAATTATATAAAGGATCTATGCTTTTTGATTTCTATTTTAGAGGAAAAAGGAGATACGCTGATATTATAAGGTGAGATTCTCTTTCTGTAATTAGGGAAAAGTAATAGAAAAGTGTTCGTTTATATTTTCATTTATTGCTCATCATGTTTCTCTTCTTCTTTACAAAGCTGTCACGCTGTGTACTATAACTTAAAATTTTAGTTGCTTATATACACTTAACTATTAATTAACCCCCGAAAGTTTAGGTTATTATAAAAATAATTGTAAATTTGCATAGTTGTTTCAAACCAAATTGAATCAAACTATTATACTAACCAATAAAAAAACTATTCATTATGGCTTACGTAATAAATGATGATTGCATTGCTTGCGGTACTTGTATTGACGAATGTCCTGTTGATGCTATTTCTGAAGGTGATATCTATGTAATTGACCCAGAAATTTGCACTGACTGTGGTGCATGCGCAGAAGTATGTCCAACCGAGGCGATACATCCAGCATAAGGAGATTTATTTTTCTATAGGAAAAATAGAAAAGGTCAGGATATATCTTGACCTTTCTTTTTGCAGGAATGCTCCAAAAAAGATTATATTCCATTTTGTTGTAAGCAACCTAATTACTTACAAGTTTTAATAACAGTACAATTAATTATATGAAAAGAAGATTATTACAAGAAAGTTTAGACTTAGCAACCGAGATACACGCACTTATAAATGAAGTGCCCGAAGACAAAGCTTCTGAAGAAACCGAAGAGGTAAAAACACTCTCCTTGGCTGTTCAGAGCCACCTTGTGAGAGCTCAAAGCAGAGAGGAAGAAGAGTTGCTAGAAGTGTTAAATGCAGCTATTGTATCTATAGCCGAGTTGGAAGAGAAAATGCTAGAAGCTGTGAAGCTTAGAAAATTAAAGAAAATGGCTATCAACCCTCTTTTGGCTAAAATGAAAGAGTTGGATATTGAGATAAAGCTATTAGCTGGTATTAGAGTTTAATATTTGCAGATAAAGAAATAGATCTCGCAGCTTTATTGAGTATATATAGCATTGGCTAATATATACTTAGGGTATAGTATATTCGAAAAACTGTCGAGATAAACATTGCTATTATAAGAATAAGCCGTTGTTAATGAAACAATGGCTTTTTTGTGTTTATGGGTAAAGTGAGTTTTTATTGCGTCACATGCAATATTATGTGTAATGATCTGTAAAATTGTGTGTGTTGACTATAGCCGAAATATTTTATAAAGTTATAGTATATTTCAATGCGCAATGCGGTTCTTAGCCGCTATGTGGTATGGCAACGCGCTCTTTTAAAGGTCTTTAGGGAATGTAGTAAACCATATGAAATATTACTTAGAGTACTGTCAAATGCCACCTGTTATTCTTCTAATCGAAAAAACTTCAAGTTATATATTTTGATGCTCCACATCAATTCTCCCTATTTATAAAGGGCGATATTATCTCCACCCATTTCATATAGCCTTTGCCCATTAAATGAAGGCCATCGTTAGTAAATTGTGGGTTCAATTTATCTGTGTCTGGTTCTACAAAATCTGAGTAGAGATCGATATATGTTACCTGCTTCTTCGTTTTAGTCAACTCTTCAAGTCTCTTATTCAATGGTTTTATCTCGTTCCATCGTTTGGTGTGACCATTAAACATGTCAAAGGAGTCGTTCAATGGTAGAATACTTTGAAGGTAAATCTCAGTTGTGGGCGAATCGATTTGTATCTTATCAATAATTCTATCTATGCCTACAACCACAGAGTCTGACGAAGCACCTCTGCCAATATCATTTACACCAATCAACAGAAAAATCTTTGCGGGCATCCCTTTGGTTATTACATCCATTCTGTCATATACGCCCATGCATATATCTCCACTAATGCCTCTATTCTTTACGTTCTTATTATCAAAAAGCTCGCTCCACTCTGCGCCATTAGTTATACTATTTCCGATAAAAACAATATCATTGGGGGAGGTTTTAAGGTTTTCGAATAGCGATGCACGCTGATAGTAAAACGTTGAGTGTGTTTGTTGCGCCCACAATGTTATAGAAACAATGACTAAGGCAAGTGTAAAAGTTACTCTTTTCATCATAATTTATAGTAGTTAGTGTTAATGTTGTATCTTTGTAAACATTATACAGCCTAAAATTGTTGTATCAACGTCGAAATAAATGAACAAAATACACTTGTAAATATAAATAACAATAAAAATGAAAAAGCTAATTTATTTAGGTCTCTTATTATTAACTGCTTTTCAAGTGAAAGCACAGGTAAGTGATATAAGTCTTAATTTGACTCCTACTGCAAACTATACATGGTGGGATAGTCAGATGTTTATAAAAGATAGCCCAATGGTGGGTGGTATGGTCGGAATTGGACTTGGACGTAACCTCGAGTTGAGAGGTATATACGAACAATCTACTAATTCAAAGAGCAAGCTCGGCAACTTTAATATTGATAACTTGTTGGGCGAATTCAATTCTGTAGACGTAGATATCATACGTTGGGGTGGTGAGTTTAAAGCCAATATCCCTACAAGAACACTTTTTACACCTTATCTAACCATAGGTTCGGGAGTGCAGAAACTTAAATTCAATGATATTAAAGATGAGCAAATATACCTTAGTGCTGGTTTAGGAACTCAATTTGTTTTAAGCAATAGGGTTTCGCTTAACTTAGGTGCAAAGATGCACGCCTTCAATCATAATCCAACCAACTTATTAATGGAGAGTGGTTTTAAAGACGATATATTCACAATGGAAGATAGCCGCATGGTTAACTGGTCGCTTAATTTAGGTGTTCAGTTTTATTTAAGTGGCAAGAACCCTCAAAAGTATACTGCTTTAGAAAGAGCATTGGAAAAACAAGGCAAGAGTGGATTGTCGGGCCTTCGCTTAGTGTTTGAACCAGGGCTTGCATACATCAATTTTGATAACTCAACCAACTTACGCGACACCTATTTATTAGGTGGATCTTTGGGAGTTGATTTCAATGACTATGTTGGGTTGCGTGGTTTTTACTATCAATCATCTGAAGATGAGAAATTGACATTCGACTTTGACAAAATGGCTATGTATGGTGCCGATTTTATAGCAAAATTAAATGTGTCGAGCGGAATAGTTCCCTATCTTACTGTAGGTGGTGGATATATGAATGTGTATGGTAGTTATGTAGGAGTTGATGAGAATCCTTTTGTTCCTACTAATTCGGGTTACTTTGCAAAAGGTGGTTTAGGTTTGTCTATTCCAATTACTTCCTACTTCGAGCTTTTTGGGGCTGCTAATATATTGTACACAACAGACAAAAATCCAGAAGACTTAGGGTCGACCGAAGATTTAAAAAAGCACACCATGTTTAATGGTGGAATGAAATTCAATATAGGTAAAAAAGCGCAAGATAATAGAGCGTTAGATTCATATATTGACCAAAGATTGACTGATAAGGGAATGATGTATGAGCAACGTATAGCAGGATTGAAAAAAGAGCTGGATAAAGCTTACGAAGCAAACGATGCTGTTAAGGCTACACAAATAATGAACGAAAAGCAACGTTTAGAAACAGAATTAGTTGCTGCTATGGACGAGTCAGGTGTGGTACTTGCTACTCCATTAGCACCTACAACATATGTTGCAGCAGATGATACTGCAATTGCTCTTACATCACCAACTACTACAACAGCAGAAGATCAAACTATGATTAGACTAACTCCTCAAGAGTTAGAGTCATTGGTAGATAAAGTAGTGCAAGGTGTAGGAGCTCCTGTGTTGAAAAAGGAAACGCCCGAAGAACGATTAGATAGATTAGAGCGACTTATTATGAGCGGAGGTGCTGCAAGAGTTGCACAACAACCCACTACATATAGTCAACAACCAGAAGTAGCTCAGGCAGAAGCAGCACAAGCACAAGCTATTGCAGCAAAAGCTCAAGAAGAGTCTGCAACCAGAAGAATTGACGAGAACAACAGAGAGATGTTGAACGAGATTAGACGCATTAGCGACAGAATTGAAGAGAACTCTCGTAAAATAGATAATTCTTATAGACAACAACAACTATCAGGGTCTGATAGAACATTTATTGTTTCTCCAGGAGGAGGCCAAACACCTTATGCTGCGGCTCCACAAATGCGACCAAGCAATGTGCCAGGTGGCAGTCAAGGTGGTATGTATCAAGATCCTTCGCAAGGACAAGCTACTTCGTGGGTTATATACAAAGGTTTGTCACCATTTTTGGGGATGAATTTTGGAGATAGATCATCATTTATTTTTGGAATAAAAGGTAACTATGGCTTCTCGAATTCAAGCTTTGTATTTGTACCTGATTTGTATTTTGGTGTAGGTAATAAAGTTGCTTACGGATTAAATGCAAATGTTACGTACCCATTGTTTGTAAACAATGAATCATTGTTTACACCTTATGTAGGTGTTGGGTTAGGAATCAACAAAACTGAAAAGTTTAAATTTGGAGTTAACCTTATTGGTGGAACCTTTGTGAATGTTGGAAATGGAAGTCTGTTTGTAGAATATACTTCAAGACAATTCTTTGATAACAATGTAGTTTCGATGGGTTATAGATTTAACTTCTAGGAAAAGCATTAACAACAAATTATTATGTTCCAGAAAATTAAGATCGTATTTATAATATCTATATTGATAATAGGTGCGTTTGGGCTTACTGCTCAAACGGACTCTATTGTATCTCCAGGCTCTATTATAACGAAAGAGTTACAGGGCGAAATTGTGATATCTAAATCAGACCTAATCAAATTTCTTGAAAAAGTAGCTATGGCTAGAAAAGATAAGATTGAGTTTGAGTTAGAAAACATCTATTTAGATGGTCTCAACACACCTTACTCGTTTGGTGCTTATGGTGCAAATAATGTTGCTACAAGAGCAATTGCTCCATTAAGTAGTTCTACGCCCTTACAATCTATGTCGCAAAATGAGCTCATTAGAGAAATCGAAATGCTAAATTCGCGCCTCAATAATATTGCGGGATATGCAGGAGTCGGAAACACCACAGCTATTATCACTGGCTCGGGCTATGCGCAAGATGGTGGGTATGGATATTATCCGTATCAAACAGAAGAAGCATTAGCAAGCGGAATGCCACTTGTGGCGCATATGGGCGGTGCAGGTAATGGCGAGTTGAGGTGGCAGATAGACTCGCTGCAACAACAGGTAAGTATGTTGTCGGCGCCTGGATTATTTGCTGATAATCAAGACGAAATAAGTCGCTTGAATAAAGAGATTGATGCAAAACAAGATTTAATTATTGCATCATCGGCACTTTCGCCCGAAGCTAAAGCAATAGTAAGAAGCTATGGAACATCGCAAATGCAGGTGTTTTTTGGCAACGATGCTTCTGATGTGTCTCCTCTTTATTTCGAGGAGGTGAAAAGTGCAGCTACAGTTTTGAGAAGAAATCCTCAGTTGGCAGTTGTTCTTAAAGGGTATGCTAGTGCTGTTGGGAGTGCAAGATACAACTATGAGTTGTCTATGCGTCGCAACGAGGCCGTAAAGCGTATGTTGATAGATTACGGAGTGTTTCCAGATCAAATAACATCGGTGTTTTATGGCGAAGATAAAACCTCCTCTGCAAGCGAAGCCCGTAGAGTAGATATCAAGTTTATTATAAAATAAGAGAGTGTAACTACTCGTTTTATATTTAATATATAAGGTCGACAATTCAATTGTCGGCCTTTTTTTATATATTGCATCACCATTTACAATACAATTGCAATAATATATGAAACGCTTTCTATCTTTTATCTTTGCTTTCTCTATCCTCTATCTGGGATATGCTCAGCCTGCATTACAGCAATTTATAAACAACCCGGCCCTCAAGCATGCATCGGTTGGGGTATGTGTAAGAGATATGTCGACAGGCAAAACAATTGTTTCGTACAACCAAGATAAATCGTTAACCACTGCTTCTATAATGAAATTGATTACCACAGCCACTGCGTTGGAGTTGCTTGGCCCCAACTATAGATATGAAACAAGGCTGGCTTTAGATGCTAACGACCCTTCAAGGCTGCTTGTACTGGGCTCGGGCGACCCTACATTGGGCACATCAGTGTTTGATGAAAATCCTTATTCGTTTTTAATAGATTGGTCGCAAAAGCTACAAACAAGGCTTACCAATGTAAACAATTTGAAACTTTATGTTGTAGACAATTTGTTTGGTTACAATGGTGTTTCTGATGAGTGGACTTGGATTGATATGGGCAACTACTTTGCGGCTGGCGCATATGGGGTAAGTGTTTTTGATAATACCTACCGCCTGTTTTTCAATACAACAGATAGAAACAGTAGCCCCACAATACTTCGCACAGAGCCCGAAGTAAAAGGTCTCACCTTTACTAATTACTTAAAACTGAACACTACAGGGCGCGATAATGGTTATATATATGGTGCACCGTTTGCGTATAATCGTATTTTGCGGGGTAATATTCCTGCAGGAAGAACGGCTTTCAGCATTAAAGGAGACATTCCTGATCCTGGATTGATGTTGGGCGAGGTGTTAGCTACCGAGTTAAGCAAGAAAGGTGTAAACGTATCTGAAGTAAAAACAGCTCAGCTAGACTATATATCTTATATTGATAACACTTACAGCGCAAAAAAACTAAATTATAGCGTAGGGGAGGTGTTGCACATTCATCCATCTCGTCCACTTACTGATATTTTGCGCGAAGTAAACGTAGAGAGCAACAATCATTACGCCGAACACCTAATTCGCACAATAGGTCGCAATCAGAGTGTCGACATATATAGCGATGCACTAGAAGAGGGCATTAAATATGTAAATAAGCATTGGACAGAGAGTGGCATTTCTACATCGTCTCTCTTTATGCACGATGGTTGTGGCTTGGCCCCTAAAAATGCAGCTAGTGCTGAGCTGTTTTGCGATTTGCTGTTGCATATGCACAATAAAAGCAACTACGCCAAAGAGTTCTTCGCATCGCTACCTCTTGCAGGCAGAGATGGCACACTCAAGAGTTTTATGAACAACACAAAGTACAAAGGCAAAGTTAGGGCCAAAAGTGGCAGTATAGGTGGTGTGCATTGCTATGCTGGTTATTTAATTGATGGCGACAAGCGCTATGCATTCACTATTATGGTTAACAAGTTTACTGGTGCAAGAAGTGATGTGCGCAAAGGCATTGAACAGTTTATTGAGAGCTTGTAAATCTTTTAATATTTGTCGTGAAACTTAGGTTTACCGCTTTCGGCTACAACGAAAATCGCTATAGAGAAGGTGCAAATATAGAGCTTTGGCAATATAAGATTTATGAAAACGGTATAATCAATATTGAAGAAATCTATAAAAGAACAGAGGTAGCACATACTTCTAATGAAAACAGTGGTAAAAACCCTGTGATGGTTGCTGCCGGAAAGAAAGCAGCAGAAACAAGAAGAAATGCTATATATACTATTGAAGAACATATTAATAAGTTGAATTCTGATCTAACAAAATTATTAAATGAAATACGAGAATATATTGTTGACCTTGACAGCTCTATAGAAGAAACACCAAAGAAACATTACATAGCATATAAAACAACTCAAAACTTTGTTTGCATTGAAACGCAAAGAAAAAAGATTGTATTGTATTTAAAAGTAAATCCAGACGAAATAGAGAAAATGCCCAATCAGGCAAGAGATGTTAGACAAATAGGCCATTTTGGGACTGGTGATTTGGGGTTGACAATAAAAAGCATGATGGATTTTGAGGAAACAAAAGAGTTGATAAGTCTATCGTTGAAAAATATTGGTGGGTAAAAGAGCTTTACTGTCAAAAGTTTAAATCCTGTTTGATTACTGGTAAAAGAGTTGAGGCGACATGTTGCCTATACGGTTTTTTGCTTCTGCTAGATAGACTGTTACAGTTTATGGTGTACATACAATAAACTGTAACAGTAAGTTTCAAGCATTGAGTTTTAGTCTTATAATAGAAAGTTCTTTTTATCATAGCATTAAAACTAAATAATATGGGTTAAGTTTTAGTATATTTGCAAATAAATTGTCGCAATATAAAAACACCTTAATAAATACCTCCATGGAGAAAAAACTACTCATCCTGTTCTTATCGCTATCTACATTCCTTTCGTGTGCTAATGTGCAGAAAGATCTTATTAGTCAACAAAATGATTTCCTGCATGAAAAGTCTTCCATCTTAAAGAATTACTCAGAGAGTTTGACACAGTTTAATGAAATAGCATATCTTATCGATAGCGATTTAGAGTCGCAGTGGGCTTATAGACAAGTAGATAGCTTATTGTCAGCAATTAATGCATCGGGGAAGAATTATTATGAGGATCTTACAAAAGTATATGCTACATACAGCCATATATTTTATGGGTTGTCTTATACAAATTCAGTTCATTCAGTAGTTAGAGGAGATGATTACTCTTTAGAAGAGTTAGTAGAAACTATTATTCAGCCATTAAATGGTGATGCAATTAATTACAGCAACATGGCTAATCATGAGCTAGCATCTATGTATAGTATGATCAATTTTTATAAAGTGGGTAGAATGTATAGGTACAATTCTATACAATCTATTTTTGATGAATATTCTGGTAATAGTAAAGAGATATATAAACAATATCCGGCAGAGGAGGCTTATAGAATAGCATCTTTCGACAATAAAAAACTACACTATAAAATAATGTTTTGTTTTATAGTTGATGTCTATTACATTAATCATCCCGATAAAATTGAAGCTGAAAACGATGAATATATTGACAACCTGGTTAGACTGGGTGAAATAATGGATGAACTACCAATTGAGCATGAAACTATTTTAGCGCTCTCGGATGCTGAATATTATGGCTCTATTTTAAAAGCCTCTGAGGTGTATAAGGAGATGTTTGCTTTGCTGATTGAGCAGTTTAATATTATGACAGGGAGTTAATAGAGTAGGAGAGGGGTTTGTTTTAAATATTAAAACAGATACGCAATTTTATTTTGCTTCTGTCAACAAAAACAATTGCTTTATTCAAAAAAACAAGTAATCAGGACCACCTTAAGCAACCTGCTGTTTTGTCATATCATCAAATACTGTATTATCTATTTCCATATTGTATCTATCCATTTCTAAGATACTTTTTGCAGGTTTATATCCATTTTCATAACTTTTACTTGTCCAATAATCAGCCTTTTCTTTGTTTACTTCTACTCCCTCGCCTCTATAGTACATAGTACCAAGATCGAATTGGGCTTCTGCAAAGTTTTGCTGAGCACTTTTTTCACACCACTCAAAAGCTTTGGCTTTATCTTCACTCGTACCTCTTCCAAAATAGTACATCATAGATAATAGATGTTGAGCCATGGCATGTTCTTGTTTTGCACTCTCTATGCACCAGTAAAAAGCTTTTATATCGTCTATCTCGGTTCCTCTTCCACTATAATACATATTGGCAAGATTGTATTGTGCTCTAAAGAATCCGTGTTCAGCACTTTTCTTGAACCAATAGAAAGCTTGACTATCATCTTGTTTTGTTCCTTGTCCTAAATCATACATGAGTCCCAAATTGTATTGAGCACCTATGTTTCCATTTTCTGCACTCTTCTTAGCCCAATAAAATTCCTGCTCCTTATCAGTATTTACACCTTCACCTATTCTATACATGTACGAGACCTGAGATTGCGCCTCATCATGTTCCTGTTTAGCACTTTCCTTAAACCAATAAAAAGCTTTTTCTTTATTTTCTTCTACAATCTCACCTTTATTGTATAGAAGGCCAAGTGTGTACTGCGCATCTTCATGTCCTTGTTTTGCAGCCTTTTCATACCAGTTGAAAGCTGTTTCTTTATTTATTTCAGTTCCTGTGCCATTTTCGTAATCTATTCCTATTATAAACTGAGCTTCTTTAGTTCCTAGCTCTGCACATTTTTTCATCCAATCAAATGCTTTCTCTTTATCTTCCACAGTGCCTTCACCACCTAAATACATGTATGATAGGTTGTATTGAGCTTTTGCATGTTCTTGCTCCGCACTTTTAGTATACCAATTGAAAGCTTCTTCTAAATTTTGTGGTATTCCTCCTTCACCCTTTTTGTACATTAGTGCAAGATTGAATTGAGAACTAGCATTTCCTTGCTCCGCACTCTTCTTCATCCAATGTAGTGCTTTTATAGTATCTGCAACAGTACCTACTCCATCAAAATATAGATGGCCTAAGTCGTGTTGTGCTACTATATGTCCTTGTTGTGCACTTTTCTCCATCCATTTAAAAGCAAGCTCATCGTCAGCTTTTGTTTCTTCGCCAATTAAATATTCAACTGCTAGGTTGTATTGTGCTTCTGCGTCTCCGCTTTCTGCTTCTTTCTTTAACTTATTGATGTTGCTATTGCAAGACACGCTACTAAATAGAATTATTAAAAGTGCGGAAAAGATTGTGTTTGTTTTCATTTCGTATATGTGATTTTTTGTAACGGTTGTATTTGTATTTATTGAGGAAGTGATATTGGAAATTATTGGGGAGTAAAAAAAGAGTTTAAATAGCAGAAATATAGCATACCCCATGAAGTAAATTAAATTTCATGGGGTAGGCCTTAATAAAATGAAAAAATCAAACTTTGACATCTGAGTCAGGTAAATATTCGCGTCAGTGATGGGTGAATAGTGCCTGCCAACTCATTCTATTCAAATATTTCGTCAAACATCTCTTTTTCTTCCTCAAAATTATATACATGTGGATCCCAAAGAGGTTCTTCCTCTTCAAACATCTCATCGTCCTCATCTTCGTCATATTCATCGTATCCAAAGAGCCACTCTTTTATGTCTTGATAATCTTCATGGTTTTTGTCTTCTAATACTAATTTTAGATTTTCGTATCCCCACGGACCACCACAATCTTCAGGAGGACAAGCGCCTTTGCCGTCAATTAGTTTTGGCTTTGTTGAGGGATCTGTTTTATCTATTTTTTCAAGGGTGATTATGTGTATCCAATCGTCACCAAAATCATAAATGTAGGTGAAGGTTTGTCCCTTTTTTTTAAATATATCAGAGAGCTTTATGTTTTCAGCTGATATTGTTTCTCTATCCTCAAAACCTAAAGCGGACAAGTCTTGATCGTCGCCATCTTCTTCAATCCATGGTGTAGACCGATAACCAGATGGGGAAAAGGAATACATATGACTGTCGTCCCAGCCCATGGCTACTTGAATAATGGAGTGAAACATTGAGAATGTGGTTTCTGAAGATACCACAACTTTGCGCCACACTGGGGGCTCACTGATGTTTTTGAGCTGAATTTTAAAATGAAATGTCATACTGATTGTTGTTTTTGTTAGTGATTATATTTTCTCAAAAGATGCACAATCGAACTTGTCCAAATCGTCTCGCTGGACATTTCTATTCAATTTGCACAATATGTCTTCCATAAAATTATTTGTCTCATGTTTTTTGCAAACTATACACAAGTTGGGAACAGGTATCAAATTTTCATCTACCTTAGTTCCATCATCATTATAAATTCCTCCTTCAAATTTCATTGTTATCTTCTTTTAGATTTTCAAGTTCCATTAATAGGTCTTCTGCAACTAAATTGTCAAGGTATTCTCTTTTAAATTCGAACCAATCTTCGCGTAAATCACTATTATCTATAATACGGCCAAAGTTGGCAAAGGGCTTTCTGTTTTGGAGTGCATTGATGAGTTTTGGGCGTAGATTTTCGTCATTGGGCAAATTGTGAGTAAACTTCTCCATAATTCGAAAAGACTGATTTGATGGAAAAGGTTGAAACACTATGGGGTTGTCCCAATCTAAAAACTCAACTGTTTGCCATCCATGTACATAATCTAATTGTTTTTTTATCTCTTCCACGTCATCACTTCCTTCAATATCGTAAAACAGTTCTTGTGGGATAAAGCTCAGTTTCACAGTTTCAGGATTGAGATAGCATATCATTCCCATATCCATGTATTGAGCTATTTCGTTAACTACTGGCCTGTACTTTTCGGGTAGTTGATTTATTGGTTTATACTTTTCAAGATCAACTTCAGACACTAGATAGTCTAATATTTGTTGCATTTGCTGTTCATCATCTTGCACTTCTTCAATTATGCGAAGAATCCGATCAAAAAGGTTATTCATAACAGTTTGGCTTTATAAAGATAGTTGGTGATTTTTGTTTACAAGCATTTTGTTGTGTTGTTAACTAAACCATTTCAAAGATATAAAAAAAGCATTTGTTTCTAAATTATTTCAAGTGTTTTTATTGTAGAAAAGACTTTTCATCTGTGAAGGTGCGTTGTATTGAGAGAATATTTGTATTTTAGCAAAGACGCTTACAAAACGATAGAAATCAAGTAGAATATAATCTATTAAAAGAAAGGGCGAGCGCATGTCTATAGAACCTTGTTATTTGAAGACTTTAGAAAAAGGAGCTTTATTACATAAAGTAGAAGAAGCTAAAAAACATTTTACTAATTGCAATCTATGTCCCCATAAATGTGGGGTAAATAGGATAGAAGAAGTTGGTGTTTGTAGGGCAAGTGAAAGGGCTATAGTTGCAAGTTATGGGCCCCATTTAGGTGAAGAGAGAGTTCTTGTAGGGCGTAGGGGTTCAGGAACACTATTTTTTGGGTATTGTAATTTGAGCTGTGTCTATTGTCAGAACTACGAAATAAGTGTGTATGGTAAAGGAGACATAGTATCGAATGAAAGATTAGCCCAAATGATGCTTGCATTGCAAAATGATTATGGTTGCCACAACATAAACTTAGTTACTCCTACTCATTTTGTGCCGAATATTTTGGAGGCAGTTTATTTGGCAGCCAAAAGTGGTTTGAAAACACCTATTGTATACAATTGTGGTGGCTATGAGTGTGTAGAAACGCTAAGACTTTTAGATGGAGTAATAGATATTTATATGCCCGACCTTAAATACGCTTCTGCTGACTTTGGGAAAAGGTATTCAAAGGTGCTAGATTACCCAAAAAGAGCAAAAGAGACTTTAAGAGAGATGGATAGGCAAGTAGGCGGACTTAAAGTAGATTCTAAAAACAGTGCCTATAGAGGTTTATTAATAAGACATTTAATGTTGCCTGGTGGGTTAGAAGACACTATAGGGGTGTTGGATTTTATTAAAAAGGAGTTGTCTTCGGATGTTTTAGTAAACCTAATGAATCAATACTATCCTAGCCATAAGGCTTTTGAATATAAAGAGATAGCCAAGCGGTTAGATTTAATAGAGTATAAAGAAGCTTACAGTTATGGTGAGAAGTTAGGGTTAAGGTTGATATAGTAGACGGTTGCATAACACAATCAAATATTTATATCAATTAGCATTTATTACTCAAAAAAAGACTTTTCATCTGTGAAGATATGTTGTATTCAAAAAAGTATTCGTACTTTAGCACCGTTGACATATTTCAATATCATAAGATAGAGGAATGCCGTTTTTTTAATCTTAGAAACTATTCATTGATAACTTAACATCAATAGTTATGATGACTAAAAATCAAATTGATTCGAAAAGTCTACGTTTATTTGCCTTAGCCTACACCACAGCTTTGCTTTTACTTACTACTTGTATGTCTGTAGATGAGGATTTTCTGCAATCGAAACTTACTATTGATGGTGATAATGAAACTTTGTTTGAAAAGGATGGAGCCATTAGAGTTTTTGAGGTGGAAAGCAATCGCAATTGGAGTGTGAAAATTGTATCGGGGGCTGATTGGATGGCTGTTAATCCTATGAAAGGTTCTGAAGAGACTACAAAGTTGACTCTTACTGTAAAAGAAAATAAGGGCGATACGCGCGAAGGTTCATTTAAAGTTATTTGTTCATCAACAGATAAAACTATAACCATTACTCAAAAAGGAAAAGATGCTCCCAGTCTTGAATATATTACCATTAAAGATATTCGCAATATGTATACCGATAGTGGGAAAAGCGAAATGATAATTGATAAGCCGCTGATGCTGAAAGCAGTTGTGATTTCGGATAGAATTGGTGCAAATAGGTCGGCCAAAAGAGATGGTTTTATTCAAGACGACGCAGGTAATGGGTTAGCATTTCGTGTTACACAAAGTGAAACTCCATTTGATATGGGAGACCAGTTGGCTATTAATCTTAAAGATGCAAAGATTCACTATTATGAGTATGCTGGAATATTGCAGCTTATATTTTCGAAAATGGACGCAGAGGTTCTAGATCAAAATGCGTCAATTATTCCTAAAGAGGTTACAATTGAAGAGTTGGAAGGCGGAATGAGTGATGGCACGCTTGTAAGAATTAATGATGTGCAGTTTAAAGAGTACAAAGACCTTAATTACTATTCTGGTGAAGGAAATTCAACCAATCGTTCACTCGAGTCTGTTGATAGCGGTAGTATCCAAGTGAAAACAACAAAGAACGCCAACTTCAAAAATGAAGCTTTACCTCCAGGAAAGGGCAGTATTGTTGCCATTGCATCATTTTGCAAGGAGAATTGGGAGCTTCAATTGCGCAACTTAAGTGATGCAAAAGAGATGAGCAGTGATGTGTCAACTCGATTTGTGCAAAAAGAACCCCCTATTGAAGGTTCCAAAATATCTATTGCTGATTTAAGAACAAGATTTAAGGATGGAGAAATACAAGCAGATGAGAATTATATTGAGGGAGAGGTAATATTAAATGCCTTTAATGGAAATGTAGCCCTCAATGTAGTATATTTAGCAGATGAAACTGGAGGAATATCGTTGCTCTTTTCTGATAAAGAAAACGTGTTGACCAATGTGCCTATTGGTGCAAAAGTGAAAGTGCAATTGAAAGGATCAAAAGCAAAAGAGCTTGATGGACTATTGCAAATAGGAGACAACAATACACTTACTACACAAGCTGTAACGATAATTGAGGAAAAAGCATCCGCTCCCTTACAACCTATAGTTGGCACAATAGACGAACTATTATCCGGTAAGTATCAATCGGAGCTGGTGAAGATTCAGAATGTGCAGTTTAAAGAAGTAGGGGCTACTTATACTGACTGCTCATCTATTGTTAATCATGCTGGCAAAGAGATTAATGTTTGTACAAGTGGTAATGCTAATTTTGCAGATGAGGTTGTAAAAGAAGGAATGGGTGCATTTGTAGGTGTTGCAAGTGTTAATAAAACACCGCAACTGCTAATAAGAACGATAGATGATTTAGCAGATATGACAGACGCTCGTTTTGATGCAACTTCTTCTTTTATTGTTCCCAATAAAAAAGTAATAACTTTTGATGGCGATGGTGGAGTAGAAAACGTGGCTATTACTGCTAACGTAAATTGGTACGTCTTGAGTGATGGTTCTTGGTTGTCAATAACTCCTTCAAGTGGAGAGAACGATGGTGTGATAACTATTACAGCAAACAGAAATGAAGGTGAAGAGAAAAAAGCTACTATTATTATTACAGATGGTGAGATAGTTAAAACAGTAGAAGTAACACAAAAGAGTGCTGGCGAAAGTAGCGAATTTGCTAAAGACTTATTCATATCTGAGTATGTGATGGGGAGCAGTTATAATAAATACTTAGAGATATATAATGGCACTGGAAAAGCGGTAGATTTATCGGATTATAAAGTTGAGCTTTATGTGAATGGGCAAACTAATGTGAAAAGCAGTGAGATACTTTCTGGAACTTTGAAAAATGGTAAAGTGGTTATTCTTAAAAATGCTAAAGCAGCAATTTATGATGGTGAGGCTATTGTATCAAACGTTATTAACTTTAATGGTAACGATGCTGTAGCTTTGGTGAAAATTTCAACTGATGCATTTGTTGATATATTTGGTAGAATAGGAGAAGATCCTGGTACTGGAGGCTGGTTGGGGTCATTGGTGGATTATATAGTTACTAAAGATAGAACATTAGTAAGAAAACCATCAGTGCGAGCTGGAGTTACAAAGAATCCTAAAAAAGGATTCCCCACTTTGGGTGTTGAGTGGATAGTTTATCCAAAAGATACGTCAGATTATTTAGGAAGTCATACTACGGATTAAGATAGATACATCTAAGAAGTAGAAATAAAAAGAGCAATAAGGTAGTTCCCTCATTGCTCTTTTTATATAACGTATTATACTATACAGCAGCTACTTCCCAAGATTTGCTTCTTTAACTAAATAAAGATATACTGGAAAGTGGTCGCTATATCCACCCTGATACTCTCCACCAACTATGGTTCTGAATGGGTAATTTTTGTAGGGGCCATCGCTTTGCAACAAAAACTCTTTGTTGAAAACAAAGGCTCCATTCTTTGTCCGCGGATCTATGTACATTTTAAATGTTTTATAGTCATTGCCAACCAAGTTGCCGTTTACTACAAGTATGTCAAATAAATTCCACACATCGCGATAGGCCAATGTTCCAACACCTTCTTTATATAACTTCAGCATGGGTGTAAATAGATCGTTGTGCTTAAGGTTTTTGGTAGATTCTTTAATTTTTAATCCTTCTTTTATACTTTTGCTTACAGGGTCGTCGTTAAAGTCGCCCATTAAAATAACTTTAGCATCTTTGTTTACAGCCAAAAGCGAGTCGCTAACTTGTCGCATAACCCTTGCAGAAGCCAATCTGTTGGGCATCGATTTCGCTTCGCCACCCGAACGAGAAGACCAGTGTGCTACAAGAAAATGAAACAGCTCACCATCTATATAGCCCGATGCTCTTAATACATCGCGTGTTGCATATCCGTTTGGTAAAAACACTGGGTGAGGAAAACTCTCTGTAAGTTGAAATACATTTTTCGCATATATTAAACCAACATCAATTCCGCGTCTGTCGGGTGAGTCATAGTGAGCTATGCCATAACCCTTATCCTTAAGCAAAGGCATGTTTATTAAATCTTCTATCACACCACGATTTTCAATTTCTGCCAAACCTAAAATTTCCGGACCACCTTTCGATCCTACTTGTGAAATAACATAAGCAAGGTTCTCAAGTTTCTCATTGTACCTCTCTGTATTCCATTTGTTTAAACCATCGGGGGTAAACTCTTCGTCAATAACACCTGGTTGGTTAATAGTATCGAATAAATTCTCAACATTATAAAAACCTACCGATAGCCTTAGGTATTGCTTATTGCTTTGAGCATAAGCTGATAAGGCAAATATAAATGCTAATGAAAGTGTAAGGTAATTTAGTTTTTTCATAATAGTTTTAATTATATATTTTAGTATCTTTATTATTGCTTTGTCTTTGATGTTAACAAATATAGAATTTATTTCTGTAAATTGGTATTGTTGTAAAAAATAATTTGTACATGCGTATAATATAAATGAACTTAATCAAGTTAATCTGTATTTCTATATCGTTTTACCATTAGATACAAAAAGAGAAGGACCGTTTAACTTGACTTTACTATTAACCCATATATTAAAACTATTATGAGTAAACTATCACGTATTGTTGGAATTATCTCGATATGGTTGCTCGGGATTTTGCCTGTTTTATCTCAAAACTTATACCTAAAAGGTGTTGTGGCTGATGAGTCTTCAGGCAATCCGCTCTCGTTTGTAACTGTG
>SMER01000116.1_pt1 | contig 23782 bp, 25 predicted proteins | sample 2456411 | NCBI WGS metagenome assembly SMER01 (sample SAMN10132597, study PRJNA489261) | soil metagenome | isolation source: day1 antibiotic-silt loam soil ammended with raw manure from dairy cow... | place: USA | collected 2015-05-01 | reverse complement strand
AGGACGGCTGGTTGTTGTGAATCACTCATAGACGTATCTGCCCTTCATAAACACGGGCTGCAGAACCCGTAAAATACACATGCTGCTGATCATCTGACAGATGCAACCACGCCCGTGCTTTAGCGCCCGTACATTCAACATGCACAGGAGTATGCACCCAGTTTTGGGCGACCGCACACAGTGCTGCAGCGCAAAAACCATGCTGAAAATTATCAAGCATCCCGCGCCCTAACTGCCAAGTACTGATCTGCACGTTACTCGCATCCTGCACCTGCAGTGCACTGACATAGGTGTAGCGCGGCATACTCTGCTGCTGTTCCAAATAAGCACACAACTCAGCTAACGGAGTTTGCCCTAACTCACTGACCCGCAGCACCGCATGCAAGCCATGCATCGACAACATACTAAAGTGTGTATCCAATAACCAAGATGCTGTAGCGTGCGACTGAAGAAAGCCTCCCGGTAACGCAATACGTTCGGCAAGCAATTCAGGCTGGACCATGGGCAAGGATACCGAGCCATCGGCATGCACTTGCACATCAAGTACCGTATGACGCAACTCAATGCGCATTTGTGCTTTAGAGATAAGGCGTTTGTCGGCGACCAATCGCGCCACACAGCAGACATCACTGGCCAGCCAGTCCACCTCAGCACCATCGCTATCGAAAATACGGCAGCTAAAATCATCATCAGGGTGCTGCGGCACTTCAATCAAAGCCAAGCGCAGGAAACCTACGCCTTGGCGCCGATCACTCCAAGCGCGGATATGCTGCGGCTGTATGTAAGCATGTTGACTGATCAAGTCAATCACCATTAGATCATTGCCTAAGCCATGCATCTTGCTAAAACGCAGCAGCATGCTATGACTCCGGCAGTAAGCTTTCGAGAGCATACAACTCTTCGACTGTCTCACGTCGACGCACTAAATAAGCCTGTTCGCCATCGACTACCACTTCAGCGGCACGACCACGGCTATTATAGTTTGAGCTCATCACGAAACCGTAAGCACCCGCTGAACATACTGCCAAGAGATCGCCTGCAGCTAAGGTTAGATCGCGTTCTTTGGCTAAGAAATCACCGGTTTCACACACGGGCCCGACAATGTCGTAACAACGTGGCATGCCAACGCGCGGCTTGACTGCCTGCACATCCATCCATGCCTGATACAAGGCTGGACGAATCAAATCGTTCATTGCCGCATCAACAATGGCAAAATCTTTGTGTTCAGTGTGCTTGAGGTACTCAACTTGAGTTAACAGCACACCAGCATTGGCGACAATATAACGGCCAGGCTCAAACACCAAGGCTAAATCACGACCTGCCACACGCTCACGCACCGCCGCCATATACTCACCAGCACAAGGCGGCTGCTCATCTTGATAACGCACACCCAAACCACCACCGAGATCTAAGTGATGAATTCTGATGCCATGCTTGGCTAAGCGATCAACCAGCAGTAACACGCGATCAAGCGCATCTAAAAACGGCTCAAGAGTGGTCAACTGCGAACCAATGTGGCAATCCACACCTTTAATCGCAATATTGCTTAGAACCGCTGCATGCAGATAAACCGATTCAGCGATATTGATATCAATACCAAACTTATTGTCTTTTAAACCAGTGGAAATATAAGGGTGGGTGCCAGCATCGACATCTGGATTAACCCGCAAAGATACTGGAGCAATCACACCGAGGTGCGCAGCCACTTCTTGCAGGCGATCAAGCTCATCAACTGATTCGACGTTAAAGCAATGCACGCCAACTTCAAGCGCACGCTGCATTTCTTCACGGGTTTTACCCACGCCAGAAAAAACCATGCGCTCAGGCAAGCCGCCCGCCGCCAATACGCGCTCAAGCTCACCAATTGAAACAATGTCAAAACCTGCACCTAAACGGGCAAGAATATTTAACACAGCAATATTAGAGTTGGCTTTCACCGCAAAGCAGACTAAATGCTCAACGCCTTGTAAAGCATCGGCATAGCTGCGGTATTGCGCTTCAATATGAGCGCGCGAATAGACATAAGTGGGTGTGCCGAACTGCTTGGCAATCGCTGACAGCGCAACATTTTCTGCGTACAGTTCGCCCTGCTGATAGGTAAATGCTTGCATGGCAACCTCCATTAAAGTTCGTAACGGTCTTTACGGTGCTCATGAGCGGCTTTTTCATCATCAGGATGGTACAGCGGACCCTTTTGACCACAGGCAGTTAAGCCCATTAACAACACCGACAGTACGATAAATGGAAGCACAATACGCTTCATAGCAAACCCTTCGTCAAAACTAAGAATGCAATGAGTATACCGACCCCTCATAATCTTGCCTATGCGCAGATCGACTCCTAGCACTAGGATAGTGACGAAAAGTCCGTATTATTAGCCTCTAATTTGTGCAAGTCGTTTTGCCCACCACCTGTTTAGCCGTTCAAACCACTTAAGGAGCTCTACATGAGCCTCACTAACAGCCAGTTCCATGACCTCGTCGATGCGACATTAAGAAACTTAGAAGACATTCTTGATGACAGTGATGCTGACATAGACATTGAAAACAGCGCCGGAATCTTGACCCTAACCTTTACCAACCAACATCAATTAATTCTCAGCCGTCAAGAACCGCTTAAGCAACTTTGGTTGGCCGATCGCAGCGGCGGGTTTCATTTTGATTACGATGAGCAAGCTCAAGAGTGGCGCTGCGATAGTAATCAGCAAGTGTTAAGCGAAATGCTGGGCGCTCTGCTGTTAAACCACACACAGTTACCCTTTGATTTAAGCGCACTCTACGACTAAATTTGTTTAGCTTTCACCAGCGCTGATCGCCACAGAGCTTGCTTATTTAAACGGCTGTGATACGTTCTGTATTCCCATTAAGGGAAACAAAAACATTGCAAAACCTCGCCTTTCGGCGGGGTTTTGTGTTTTTTGCCTTCAAATTCACAGCACCAGGAGTACCGATAGGACCATGAGTAACAAACCCGCGATCACTGTCACCCGTTTAGATATGCAACGTCTTGAGCAAATGCTCGACAATCTAGACGACTATGGCGCTGCTGCTGAAGCGTTAGAAGCAGAGCTTGCTCGTGCCAGCTTTGTCGGTCATACGGAGATTGCTAATGACATTGTCACAATGAACTCAAGAGCGCACTGCTATGAAGAAGTCAGCGGCACTGAGTATCAATTGACTTTGGTCTACCCGCCGCAAGCAGGTATTGAAGGAAATGTGTCCATTTTAGCGCCAATCGGTACGGCTCTATTAGGCTTGAGCGTAGGACAAACCATTGACTGGCAAACCCCTAAAGGCAAGACGCTAAAGCTGACCTTGAAAAAAGTTGAATATCAGCCAGAAGCGCAAGGCGAGTTCACTTTATAAGCTAGCTTAGCGTGAACGTCACGCTAAGCTCATACGCAATAACCGGTCAGGGTTGCAAGCTAAAAGCCTTACATCATTCATCAGCAAGGCATTTCAACCATGACCGAGCAGCCGTACTAGTCGGTTGCTAAAACAGTCAACACCGCTTGCGCATGTGCTGCGGCCTCAAGACCCAAGCTGGTTAAAAAACCGCCGTCGTCTTGACTGATCAGACCTTTTTCAAATAAACGCTGGGTTGCCGCAACACGCTCTGCGCCAGCACTGCTGTGCACTTTAATACCTTCTTGTGTGCTGTCTAAGTTATATAAACATAAGACTTCCAGTTCCGCGACGATCTCAGGGGTCCAAGACATATTGTATCTCCACCTATGGTTTAGCTAATAAAGAGCTTGCGGAGCAACTGCTGTGCATCTTAGGAGGCATCAGGCAGTTGCGGTAGTGTACGTAATGCACGTTCATAAGCTTCCATATCAAAGGCATGGTCTGCCTCCAACATTTCACTAATTTGCCACGCTAAGACTTGCGCCATCATCTGCACAATCTCTTCGCGTGTATGCCCTACTAAAGTCAGTTTATTGAGCACCGCTTGCACTGCTGGCGGCTGCTGCGCGGCCAACTGGTTTTCAATTGCTTCAAGCAAACGCTCTTCAACAAACTGTTCTTCATCTTCATCAACGCCAGCATCTGCTGCAGCGCTGTCTGGCAGCTCTGCCACAGCTTCCACAATGGTTTCGTCCACTAGCGTGCCGTGCTCATCGAGTTGACACAAAGTGCAATCATCGGCATCGCCTTGATTGGTTTCCACATAACGTATCTTGCGACTGGCTGAAGAGCGGTCTGCCGATACTTTAAAACGTGCATCTCTCGGTTGATCAGTCACTCTGTTACCTCCTCGCTGATATGTTGCAGGCCAGCATTAACGATTGTTTAATAAATCACGACCACGCTGCACGGCAGCACGTACTTGTGCAGGGGCAGTGCCGCCGATATGGTTACGCGCGTTGACTGAGCCTTCTAAGGTCAACACCTCAAACACATCATCAGCAATATGGCTGCTGAATTGCTGCAGTTCAGCCAAGCTCATTTGCGCTAAATCTTTACCGGTTTTCACGCCATAACCGACGGCATGACCAACAATTTCATGACAGTCACGGAACGGCAAACCTTTACCAACCAAGTAATCAGCCAGGTCTGTCGCGGTAGAGAAGCCACGCAGCGCCGCTTCGCGCATCATCTCTTGCTTAGGCACAATGGCTGGCACCATATCGGCAAACGCACGCAGACTGTCACGCAAGGTGTCAGCCGCATCAAATAAGGGTTCTTTATCTTCTTGGTTATCTTTGTTGTAGGCCAAAGGTTGGCCTTTCATCAAAGTTAACAAACCCATTAGGGCGCCAAATACACGACCACTTTTACCGCGCACCAGCTCTGGTACATCAGGGTTTTTCTTTTGCGGCATAATCGAGCTGCCGGTGCAGAAGCGATCAGGCAAATCAATAAACTGGAACTGCGCTGAAGTCCACAGCACCAACTCTTCAGAGAAGCGCGATAAGTGCATCATCGCAATACTGGCCGCAGCGCAAAATTCGATAGCAAAGTCACGATCGGAGACGCCATCTAAGGAATTGCCAGAAACCGCTTCAAAACCCAGCAGTTCACAGGTCATTTCACGGTCAATCGGGTAGGTAGTACCGGCCAATGCTGCACTGCCCAATGGCATACGGTTGGTGCGCTTACGGCAATCGACTAAGCGCTCATAATCACGCGAGAGCATTTCAAACCAGGCCAGCATGTGGTGACCAAAAGTCACTGGCTGTGCAGTTTGCAGGTGAGTAAAGCCCGGCATAATGGTTTCAGCATGTTCTTGCGCCAAACCCAACAAACCTTCTTGCAAGCGGGTTAACTGCGACAAAATCAAATCAATTTCATCGCGTAACCACAGGCGAATATCCGTAGCGACTTGGTCATTACGACTGCGACCGGTGTGCAGTTTTTTACCAACAATACCAACCTGCTCAGTGAGACGCGCTTCGATGTTCATGTGTACATCTTCGAGCTCCGTGCTCCAAACGAACTGACCAGCTTCGATTTCTTTTTCAATCGCCTGCAAGCCAGCAATCACCGTATCGCGCTCGTCGTTGCTTAATACACCAACCTTAGCCAACATCGTTGCGTGGGCAATCGAGCCCATGATGTCATGACGATAAAGGCGCTGATCGAAATCGACCGAGGCGGTAAAACGCGCGACAAAAGCATCAACCGGCTCGCTAAAACGGCCGCCCCACGACTGATTGGTTTTTTCCTTGCTCATTGAACCTGCCCAGCTAAACAATAAAAGATGCGCACATAATAACAGGATGAAGCGTGCTTATGCCGTCACTGTCTCAATTATGTACGCCATGTTGCTTGAGCCAGCTCAATAATTGCGTTAAAGGCAAAGCCCCACTTTGTCTGGCGATCTCTTGACCGTTACGAAACAGCAATAAACTTGGTATCGAACGGATACCTAACTCTCCTGATAGCGCTGGATGCGCTTCACTGTCGAGCTTACCAAAACGGCACTGACCACTCAGCTGCTCTGCGGCTTGACTAAAAGTCGGCGCAAATTGTCGGCAAGGTCCACACCAACTGGCCCAGACATCAACCAGCAAGGGAATATCACCTTTACTCTGCTGCTTAAAAGTAGTGGCATCCAAAGCAAACGGCTGATTGGTAAAAACCGCTTGCTTGCACGAGCCACACTGCGGTTGCGCTTGCCGCTTAGCACTGGGGATTCGGTTTAGGGTGGCGCAGTGCGCACAAGGAACAATAATAGTATCAGTCATTTCTATACCCTCTTTATTCAATACTCGATTACTTTACCTAATTATTAAATATATAGCTCAAGCGTCATCTATGATTTGCCTAAACATGATTCTTAGACTACAACTTTAACCATTCATGGACGAATAGATTGCAGCACGGAGGCTGTATGTTTATGAGCAAGCAACGCGCTTTTACGTTAGTGGAAATGTTTATTGTGTTGGCTTTGCTGGCAATTTTTGCCCAAGTTGCAGTGCCAGCATTTCAAGACTTCATCGAAGCCAATCAGCAACAAGCGCTGCAAGAGCAGATTGTCCGGGCGGTGCAGAACGCGCGAACCCATGCTGTCACTCATCGGATACAGGTTGAGTTATGCGGCAGTCGAGACGGTATCGTTTGTCACAATGACTGGTCAGAGGGTTGGTTGCTGCGTGAAGTCAAACAAACCACCCCTTTACATATAACCCGCTTAGACAGCAGTAAAAAACGCTTACAATGGAGTGGCTTTCAAAACAAGATTCAGTTTCATCGCAATGGCAATAGCCCAACCGGTAATGGACGCTTTTATAGCTGCCACAAACAACGCATCAGCTGGCAACTGGTCCTCAATCGCCAAGGCCGCTTGCGGGTCGCCAGCAGCAGTGAAAATGAGGAAGAAACCGCACGCTGTAGTTGATGCCCGATCAGCTCACATTTCATTGCTTTTCAGCGCGCCAGCACTTGCCGCGCGCTAGCTCTACAGGTGACACTGCAAGGATGAACACATCTAAACGCAACACATCATTAACTGATGATTTTTTTGTCCCAGAACTCTGCCAAGCAGAGGCTTTGTTGGGACTTGTGCTATTGGCCGAATTATTAGTTTTTGTGCTGGTGTTAGCCGAGCCAATTACCGCTGGTTTTGACTGGATGCGTTTAGCCCTAACGTCGCTATTTGTCCAATGGATCGTATTGTTATCAGCCGCGGCCATTTGCCGTGCTCGGCCTTTTTTGGCAAATTCATCAGCGAAAGCTGCAGTCTTCTTTATTTGTGTGCTGGTGCTTTGCTTGACGCTGTTATGCACCGCGGTCGCAGAGCACTTTTATCTCACTGAAGAATTATCTCGCGAAGCCAGCAGCCAGTTATATATTCGTCACGCCTTAATCAGTTTGATTATGTGCGCATTGTTGCTGCGTTATTTCTATTTGCAGGGGCAATGGCGACGGCAGCAGCAAGCTGAACTGCAAGCGCGCTTACAAGCATTGCAGGCACGGATTCATCCACATTTTTTGTTCAACAGCCTTAACAGCATTGCCAGTTTAATTGGTTCAAACCCGGATAAAGCCGAGCATGCGGTGCTTGATCTCTCGGATTTATTTCGCGCCAGCTTAGCCAAGCCCAACGCTTTATCGACGTGGTGCGATGAGCTCGCTTTAGCAAAACAATACTTATCGATTGAACAATATCGGTTAGGTAAGCGTCTACAAGTGGTATGGAATATTGAGAATGTACCCAATGACTTGCCGATACCCCATTTGACTGTGCAACCCTTATTAGAAAATGCGGTGATCTATGGTATTCAGCCAAGCATTCAAGGCGGCTGTATTGAGATTAACGCCACTTATCTGCAAGGTGTGCTAAAACTCCAAGTCAGCAACCCTTTTATGCATAGCGATACCTCGAGCAATCCTCGCGGCACGCGCTTAGCGCTGAACAATATTGAAGCGCGCTTAAAAGTGCTATTTGGCTCCACCGCGCGCCTTACCATCCAACAACAACTTGATCGTTACACCACAAGTCTGAGCTATCCCTGCTCAAGACCCTCACCTGAGGCGCCTAAACAAGATGAAGATCTTAATCGCTGATGATGAGCCTTTAGCTCGCGAACGCCTAACTCGGCTGGTTAAAGACATTGCACACTGCACCGTATTACAACCCTGCGCAGAAAACGGTCATGAAGCGTTAGAGCTCGTCGAACGCTTAAAACCTGACGTACTGCTGCTGGATATTGGCATGCCTGGTTTAGACGGCTTACAGGTCGCAGCACAACTCTGCGAGCAAAGTGACGCACCGGCAGTAATTTTTTGCACAGCACATGATGAGTTTGCCCTACAGGCCTTTGATGTCAGCGCCATTGGCTATTTGGTTAAACCGGTACGCGCTGAACAGTTAGCCGCAGCCTTAGAAAAAGCCCAGCGCCTCAATCGTGTGCAACTTGCCGCATTATCACGCGCGCCCAATGCAATCAACGCGCCGCGCAGCCATCTCAGCGCACGCACCCATAAAGGTATTGAACTGATTCCGTTAGAACATGTGATTCATTTTTTAGCCGACAATAAATATGTCACCTTGCGCCATCTACACGGCGAAACCTTGCTGGATGAATCTTTAAAATCGCTTGAAGATGAGTTTGGCGAACGCTTTGTGCGCATTCACCGCAATGCTTTAGTCAGCCGTGCGCATATTGAACGTTTGCAGCGTAATGACAACGGTCACTTCGAACTGCACCTACGTGACCTACCAGAACCGCTTGCCGTCAGCCGCCGACATGTTGCCGGAGTCCGTAAATTAATGGATGAACTCTAACTCTTTGCAGAAAACTTGACCTACCACATGAGGCAAGCCTGTGCAGTGCCTGTTATCATCCATCGCATATGTATTTATAATTTTGGATCATAACTATGTCTGCAACTGATCAGTCTGTTCGTGAAATTCGTATCGCTACCCGCAAAAGTGCTTTAGCGCTATGGCAAGCAGAGTTTGTCAAAGCTGAACTTGAAGCCGCTCACCCTCATCTGAAGGTGACCTTAGTACCGATGGTCAGTCGTGGCGACCAATTGCTCGACTCGCCTTTATCAAAAATTGGCGGCAAAGGTCTATTTGTTAAAGAACTAGAAACTGCATTGCTAGCTAAAGAAGCTGACATTGCAGTGCACTCCATGAAAGACGTGCCGATGGCCTTTCCTGAAGGTTTAGGTCTGTACTGTGTGTGCGAGCGTGAAGATCCACGCGATGCCTTTGTATCAAATAACTACGCTAATTTAGACGAACTACCGCAAGGCAGTATCGTTGGCACCTCAAGCCTGCGCCGCCAAGCCCAACTGCTAGCGCAGCGCCCTGATTTACAAATTAATTTTTTACGCGGCAACGTCAATACGCGTTTAGCAAAATTGGATGCTGGCGAATACGACGCTATCATTCTCGCCGCAGCAGGTTTGTTACGTTTAGGCTTTGCTGAGCGCATTCGTAGTAGCCTCGACGTCAGCAGTAGCTTGCCTGCTGGCGGACAAGGTGCTGTAGGTATCGAGTGCCGCAGCGATGATGCCGAGATTCATGCTTTATTAAAACCTTTACACCATGCCGATACTGCCGTGCGCGTTACTGCTGAGCGTGCACTGAACAAACACCTCAACGGTGGCTGCCAAGTGCCGATCGCCTGCTATGCAGTATTAGAAGGTGAACAACTATGGCTGCGCGGCTTCGTGGGTCAACCAGACGCTTCAATCCTATTGCGTGCAGAACAACGCGCCCATAAGAAGGACGCTGAAGCCTTAGGTATTGCTGTCGCCGAAGATTTACTAGCGCAAGGTGCAGGAGAAATCCTGGCCGCTTTATACGCTGAAGAGACGCCAGTAACGTGAAGCCATGGCGTGTACTGATCACTCGGCCAGCTGCTGACAGCGCAGTCCTTGCTGCGCTATTGGCCGAGCAGCACATTTATAGTAGTAGCCTGCCTCTTTTAGACATTCAAGCGCTGCCAGAAACACCCGAACAACGCTCTCTGATGCTTAACCTTGATCGCTACTGCGCGGTGATTGTAGTCAGTAAGCCTGCCGCGGTATTAGGCTTACAACGCCTTGATCAATACTGGCCGCAGCCGCTTGCCGAACAACACTGGTTCAGCGTTGGCGCGGGTACTGGTCGAATTCTGGCCGACTACGGTCTCTCCGTCAGCTGGCCAGAACACGGCGATGACAGTGAAGCCTTGCTCGCATTACCGAAGTTTTTAGACACCATCAATACGTCTGATCCACGCATCTTAATTATGCGCGCTGATGTCGGCCGTGATTTCCTCGCTGAACAATTAAGACAACGTGGTGCGCAGGTTGACTTTTTAGCACTTTATCGTCGGCGCTTACCCGTTTATCCTACAGGGACATTAGTGACACGCATCCAACAAGAACAGCTCAACGGCCTCGTGGTCAGCAGCGAACAGGGATTACGTCACTTAATTGAATTAGCTGGAGAGGCATGGCCAACCTTAGCCTCTTTAACTTTATTTGTACCGAGTCCACGCGTTGCAAGAATCGCCCAAGAACTAGGCGCGCAGCATGTGATTGATTGTCGAGGCGCCAGTAATCAGGCTTTATTAAACGCCTTGAACGCGCATGCAGCTCCAACAGTATAAGGATTTAATTATGAGCCAATCTTCAGAGACAGCAAAAGTTAACGCCGATAGAAATTCGATAGGCGATGCAGTAAAGCCAGACAACTCTTCTGCTGCCACGGCAAAACAGCAAAGCGCTAAACACCCAGCACGCTCATCAGGCAAAGGGTTAGCAATCTTAGCCCTGCTCTTTGGCTTGGGTGGCTTGGGCGCTGGAGCTTGGAGCGTGCTACAGATTCAAGCAGCCGGTGACCTTACCGCGCAACAGCAACAACAGCTGTCGAACATGCGCAGTCAAACAGCTGAGTTAGCCGAACGCGAGCAGCAGCTTAGCAAAACATTGGCGCAGATGCCGTCTGCCAGCCAACTGCAACAAGGCCGTGAATTGCTCGCCAACGTACAAGCTGAGCAACAACTACTGGCGCAGCGTTTAGAAACTGTTTTAGGCGCCAGCCGCCAAGATTGGCGCTTAGCTGAAGCAGAACACTTGTTGCGCATGGCCAGTTTGCGTTTAAGTGCTTTACATGACACCAACAGCGCGCGCTTTTTATTACAAGCAGCTGATCAAATTCTAATGGAGCAGGATGATCCGGCGGCCTTCGCTGCACGTGAACAACTCGCTAAAAGTATCTCTGCATTACAAAGTAGCGGCACTTTAGACCGCACTGGTTTATTTGTCCGCCTAGGCGCTTTGCATCAGCAGGCCAGTGCACTCACTCACCTTGCTCCCGAGTTTGTCCAAGGGCAAGGTCAGCAAGCGCAAGTTGCTTCAGGTGATGGAGCCGGACGTTGGGCACAGTGGTGGGAGCAGATTACTCGCTATGTACGTATCGACTTTAACGCCAGCGAGCAAGTCCAACCTCTACTTGCCGGACAAAGTCTGACTCAAGTTCGTTTAGCCTTAGGCCTGGCCTTAGAGCAAGCACAATGGGCTGCTCTCAACGGCGCAACCGAAGTCTACCAACAAGCACTCAAGCAAGCATTGGGCATTTTAGATGCACACTTCAGTGCTAAAGATCCAAGCGTCAGCGGCTTAAGAGCGCAAATCAGTGAGCTACAAGAGCAAAAAGTCAGCCAACAACTACCAGATTTAAATGCTGCGCTGATCACCTTACAAGCTTATATTAATACGCGCTCGACCCCTCAAGAAGCTAACTCAGAGGAGTCAAACTGATTATGAAACGTACCTATCTTATTTTGCTAATTGTCGTGGCCTGCGCCGCGGCTTTAGGCATGTTTATCGCTGAGCATACCGGTTATGTGTTGATTTCTTGGAAATCTTTTCGTTACGAATCAAGCCTTTGGGTGTTCTTAGCGGTACTCACAGTCATCATCGCTATGCTTTATGGTTTACGCACGCTGATAAAAATGACACTGATTTCCAGTGGCTTAATCAACCCTTGGTCACGTCGTAATCAAGGCCGTCGTTTACGTCAAGCTGCAGAGCAAGGCATTTTAGACCTCGCACAAGGACACTGGAAAAACGCTTTACGCCATTTGCGCCGTGCCGCGCAGGGCGAAGCGAAACCTTTGGTGTATTTGCTTGGCGCAGCCTCGGCTGCAGAAAAGCTTGGTTACAGCGAAGAAGCTGATCAACTGCTGGAACAAGCGTTAATCAAGCAGCCTTCAGCTGAAGTCGCGATTGCTCTAGCGCATGCCGATTTACAATTACAGCGAGCCGATGATGCAGGTGCACAAGAAACCCTGCAGGCCATGCATGAGCTGCACCCACAACACCCAGAAGTATTGTTACGCCTACAAGCACTCTTGCGTCAGCGCCAGGAATGGTCAGCATTAATTGGCCTGCTGCCAGCTTTACGTAAATGCAAGCGCCTTAGCGCTGAGCAATTGCAAGCGATTGAATATCAAGCGTGGTCAGGACGACTGGCGTCAGCCTGTCAAACTAAGCAAGATCCGCAAAGTGCTTTGCAAGCACTTGAGACCGCATGGCAAGGACTCTCGAACAAACTGAGAAATGACCAGCATTTGATTGCCTCTTATGCTACTGAATTGCTGCGTCTCAATGCTCAAGAGCAAGCCGAATCTTTGCTGCGTCATGCGTTAAAAAATGGCTTAGATGATCAGTTACTCGAACTTTATGGTCGCACCTTAGCTCAAGATGCTGCGCGGCAACTGCAAGAGGCTGAAAGCTGGCTTAAACAAGCACCCAACAACCCTATTTTACTGCGCACATTAGGACGTTTAAGCATGCGCAATCAACTCTGGGGCAAAGCACGCGATTACTTCGAGAGTAGTTTAAAACTAAGCAGAGAAGCGCACACTTGCGCCGAACTCGCTCGACTACTTAGTCACTTAGGCGACGTTCAGCGCAGCAATGCGTTATTTGCTGAAAGTTTCCAATTATTAGAGCAATCTTTGCCTGCATTACCGCAGCCAGCACTACAAAAAAATAGTGTTTAACCGTTACAATACGCAGTCAGCAGCTAGCCAATAGCCACTACCCAAGAAATCAGCTGGCTGGCTGTTAATGTATTGCCTAAACAACGTCTAAAACATACAGCTGACTGACATGTTTGGCTTATAACCTCAAGCTACAGCAAGGAGTTGCAATGCGAATCCCATCTACCCGCCAGTTATTTATATTGGCACTGCTAGGCTGCATAGGACTGCTGGCCTTCGCATTGTACTTAGAGCATGTTGTGGGCTTGGTGCCTTGCCCCTTGTGCCATGTACAACGTGTGGCAGTACTGATGTTTGCTGTGGTATGTCTATTGGCTACTGTGCATAACCCTGCACTCTGCGGACAACGGGTCTATGCGGTACTGGCAGCTTTGGCTGCAAGTTTCGGCATCGCTACCGCTGGTCGACAAATATGGCTGCAAGGTTTACCAAAAGATCAATTACCCTCTTGCCTGCCACCGCTTGAGTTCATGCTAGAAGCATTTCCTCTGCAAGATATCATCGCAAAAATGCTACACGGTACCGCTGATTGTGCAGAAATCAACTGGACACTACTGGGCTTTAACTTGGCCGAGTTAAGTATGGTTAGCTTTATTATCATGCTGGTATTTAGCATTTTCCTGTTATTTAGAAAACACGCTTAATTTTTGTAACTGCTTTAACTGCGCACTTTATACAAAAAACGCGGGGCTTGATTCATAAGCCTCGCGTTTTTTGTTAGAGCAACTATAAGTTTTAAACTGGGCTGTATTAAACAGCTCCGCACATCAAGCTTACTCTTTCAAAGGCACTAAACGCGGCGCAATCATGTGCTCTGGTCGCAGAATATCGGCTAATAGATCATCATCGAGCAACTGCTCTGCACGCACCAATTCCAAAACGCCACAACCCGTTTCCAGTGCTTGCTTAGCAATACGCGTGGCATTGTCATAGCCAATATATGGGTTAAGCGCGGTAATCAAACCAATCGAATGCTCGACCAAGCTACGGCAGCGCTCCTCATTGGCGGTGATACCGACAATACAGTGCTCACGCAGCATATCCATGGCACGGCGCAACAGGCGAATCGAATCAAACATCTTCCAAGCAATTAACGGCTCCATCACATTGAGTTGCAACTGCCCTGCTTCTGCAGCCAAAGTCAGCGATAAGTCATTGCCAATCACTTCATACGCCACTTGGCTGACTGCTTCTGGAATCACTGGATTGACCTTGCCTGGCATAATTGAGCTACCCGGCTGACGTGCCGGCAGATTGATCTCGTTAATACCGGTACGCGGACCGCTCGATAATAAGCGCAAATCATTACAGATTTTTGAGAGCTTGATTGCCGTGCGTTTTAGCATGGCGGAGAACAATACAAACGAGCCCATATCTGAGGTTGCCTCAATCAGATCAGGAGCCGCTTTAATCGGATAACCACAAATGGCCGCTAAACGCTCAACCGCGATACCCTGATAACGTGGATCAGCGTTAATACCTGTACCAATCGCGGTGCCGCCAAGATTCACTGAAGTGAATAAGTCATTGGCTAAGCTCCTAAGACGCACTAAATCAGTGCTCAAATTCACCGAGAACGCTTTAAATTCTTGGCCCAAGGTCATTGGTACAGCATCTTGCAGTTGCGTGCGCCCCATTTTGAGTACGTGCGAGAACTCATTACCTTTGTCGGCAAATGCCTCAATCAAACGTTCTAAACTCACCAATAAATCATTATGACCTAACAATAAACCAACGCGAATCGCAGTTGGGTAAGCATCGTTAGTCGACTGCGCCATATTCACGTCATTGTTAGGGTGTAAAAAGCTGTACTGACCTTTGTCTTTACCCATCGACTCCAGCGCTAAATTAGCGATCACCTCGTTGGCATTCATATTGGTTGAAGTGCCAGCGCCGCCTTGAATCATATCGACGATAAACTGATCGTGATGCTTACCCTCAATCAATTGCGTGCAAGCATTGGCAATCGCAGCATGTTTTTTATCGTTTAAATAACCAAGCTGATGGTTAGCATCCGCCGCAGCCTGTTTAACCATTGCTAACGCACAGACAAAATTAGGGTAATGCGATAGAGGCACGCCGGTCAGATGAAAATTATGCATAGCGCGTAAGGTCTGGATACCGTAATAAGCATCCTGTGGCACAGGCAGCGAACCCAATAAATCATGCTCGGAACGAAACGCTGTAGCGGTCATAGATCAAATCCCCTTAGCCAAAACTGATCAAGTACTGAATAAAGGGATGTTAGGCCTTCCACGATTCTAAAGCGAACCTTGCAGGCACAATCACTGCGGCATAGTGACCTAGATCATTCTGTGGATAACTCTGTGCATGCTTTATCAAATATCTGGAAAGCGCATAAATCACACCAAGAAAGTAACGCAAGGCATTGCTATATAAAGGAATAACCCTAAAAACAGATTTAAGCCCGCAGTTACCGCTCGCTCAAGCCTGTGGATAACCTTGTGCACAACAGTGTTTAGCTGTGCCAACTAGGTTGTTGCTGGAGTGCTGTCAGCCGCTTTACCCTCATCACTGTCCATGTCTAACTCAGCAATGCTGCGTAAGCGCTCCACCACGCGCGCATTGATCGAGCCTGCGGGGAACAGATTATCTTGGTCGGCATAACCCGCTTCTTCACCGCTTAACAGGGCTAAAGCCTGATCAACATGCCGCACAGCATAGATCTGGAACTGGCCAGCGCGCACAGCGTCAATCACTTCATCATCCAATAACAAATTAATAATGTTTGACTGCGGGATAATAACCCCTTGTTCGCCGGTTAAGCCTCGAGCTTGGCACAAGCGGAAGAAGCCTTCAATCTTCTCATTCACGCCACCAACCGCCTGCACTTCACCAAATTGATTGATCGATCCCGTAATCGCAAACGACTGTTTCAACGGTGCGCGCGACAATGCAGAAATCAAGGCACAGACCTCACCCAACGAAGCACTATCACCATCGACATAACCATAAGATTGCTCAAGCGCGATACTGGCAGAAATGGCCAGCGGGAACTCTTGTGCATAGCGGCTGCCCAGATAGCCAGTAAGAATCATCACGCCTTTCGAGTGGATGGATTGTCCTAAACTGACTTCTCGCTCAATATCAACAATGCCGCTGGCACCGGGATAAACCGAAGCGGAAATACGTGCTGGCATACCAAAAGCGGTATCGCCGACCGCCAACACAGTCAAGCCGTTGCACTTGCCTACAGCAGCGCCATGGCTGTCAATCAAAATAACTCCAGACAACATGTCATCTAAGATCCGCGCACAAACTCTACCGGTGCGCGTCACCTTAGCTTCAATCGCTTGTTGTACGTGCTGCTCATCGGTAATGGCAACGCCTGCGTTATGGCGTAAAAAGTCTGCCTCGCTGACAATCTGAAACAAGTCCGCCAAGCTCGCAGAAAGACGCTCTTGATGCTCGGCCAAACGGGTGCTGTAACGCACCAAACGTAGCACTGCCGCCGCACTTAATGGCGCCATCTCTTCTTCAGTGGTGCGCGCACAAAGCAATTGAGCAAAGTGCTGCAGAGTCTCATCGGTCAACGGAATGTCTTCATCAAAATCAACCAGCACACGAAACATTTCTTGGAAGTCTGGATCGAGCTCCTGCAAGGCGTAATACAAATCACGCGAACCAATCACTACGACTTTAACCTGCAAGCAAGGGAATCACTTGTGGAATCAAGGTTGCGGTGGCTAAACGACCCAGCTCAACCAAAGGTGATTCCATTTTTAATTGCCTAGAATGCAATGCGCGCTTCAACGCTTCCCAGACAAAAGGTTCTGAGAGCAGCTTTTCTGCTTCTAAAATCAAATAACCGCCATTGGCACGGTGTAAAGCACCGGAGCGCAGCTGACGGTAGCTAGTGTACAAAGCACCTTGGTCGGTACTGTACTCAATACGTCCAAACAAATTGTCGTAGGTTGGATGCGATTCAAAAACGACCGGCGCTCCTTCTTCTGGGGTATGGCCAATCACTAAATTAGGACTGTATTGCTCTTCCAGTAACTTACGTGCCAATGAGTCACTGTGGTCCTCATCGACCAATTGCTCGACCACCGTTTTTAGTAAATTAGTGTGCATGGCTTGCAAGTAAGCCACCACGCAAGGGTGTTCAGCATACTTCTGCGCCAGCGGCGAGAGTAACGGCTCTAAAGCAAGCGCGATGGTTTCTTCATTGAGCTGGCGTAACTGATTGCTCGATTCGCGCTTCCACAGCGGCAAGCTGGAAAGCTCCTTATTCAGGTGTTCTTCAAGCACCGCAATATCCAGATGAAACTGTTCGCGCTCACTGTCTGGACGCTGGGCAAACTCAGCTTCATCCAAAGCTTTACCATCAAACATTGGTGTAAAAGCAATATTGGTGCTGTCGCGGTACAACGCAATATTTTTTTCTAAGGCAAGCTTTTCTACTGTATCAAGCGCTAAGTCGTAGCGGCGATTAAAGATGCGGTCAATTGCACTTTTTTTCTGCTGCCAACCCGGTGTCTCAAAAACAGCAGGAAAGGTCGCCAGTAAGTTATCCAGCAACACGCTGATATCAGCACAGAAGCAACTGCCTTCACCGGGTGGAAGCTGTAAGGCATGCGGTTCACGCATTTCATCAAAATGGTTAACATAGAGCCAGTCCGATGGCGTTGGCCGCTGCTTGGCCTGCTCATTCAAATAACGGCGCACATAGGAAAATCGACCGGTACCAGATTCACCCATTACAAACACGTTATAACCCGCACGCGGCATCGACACGCCAAACTGCAATGCTTGTACAGCTCGCGCCTGCCCTAGCACACCTTGCAACGGTTGCAACTCGGCGGTGGTAGCAAAGCTAAACGGCTTATTAAAAGTACGCGTCAATTGCTCAGGTGATAAATGCAGTGCAGTAACAGTTGGACCAGGCATTAGAATTCCTTATTCCTTGCAGCTAGCGGCCACGCCGCGAAGTTAACGGCGCATTTTGGCCCTGCAGGATAGCCCACTGCAAGGAAGAAGTTAAAACAAGTGTGGATTTAGCTCGCAGAGACTCTGCAAAAGACCGTAACAGCAAGGAATTAAAAAACGATTAAAAGGAGCAGTATCGGTGCCGAATAACAACTTGACTGCTACGCAACGCCTTCCATGGCGAGGCTTATCACATCGTTAGCGATACGCGTATGACAGTGATAACGTTTTCAGACCTGCTCGGCATGCAGCTTTATCGCAATCAGCAGAAAAGTTAGTCTGCGCAGTTAATACAAAATGGCGTCGATGGCAAAGCTTCAAGGCGTGCAGCACTGATTGGCTCGCCACATTTTTCACATTCGCCATAAGTACCTGCATCTAAACGCTCAATAGCTTGTTGAACTTCTTTGACGCTGGCTCGCGCGTCAACCAATAAGCCTTGCAGAACCATATCATTCTGGCGTTCTGTCGCCTGCTCAGAAAAGCTCTGGGCATGAGTTCGTGACAAGTCACGCTCAATCGCTTCGGCACGAGTAGCGTACTCAATAGCCAGTGCTTGCAGACGCATACGCGGATCAATTGCTGTCATAAACCACCTCTTCTAAAAGCACAGACTAATCTTAAGCATAGAGTTAATAGCATTATGATAAAGAGAGGTCCTTCTCAAAGTACTGATATCAATCAAGGCAGCCTTGAGTATTCGAACTAAAGAGATGTTTATCTGCTACGGCACTGGCCAATGCCGCGTTTAAAAGCAATGCACATAAAAATGCCCTGTGATGACTCAACAGGGCATTTTTTAACAGGTAAAACTGAGCTGTAAAAGCTTACACAATACCTTGCGCTAACATGGCATCAGCCACCTTAACGAAACCAGCGATATTGGCACCTTTAACGTAGTTAACCTTACCGTTTTCCATACCGTAATGAACGCAAGCGGTGTGAATATTTTGCATAATACTGTGCAATTTGGCATCCACCTCACCATCGGTCCAAAGTAAACGCATAGCGTTTTGACTCATTTCTAGACCGCTCACCGCCACACCACCAGCGTTAGACGCCTTACCTGGTGCATACAAAATACCTTGCTCAATAAACAGATCAACAGCATCCAGCGTAGACGGCATGTTTGCGCCTTCAGCAACACAGATACATCCGTTTTTGATCAAAGTGCGTGCATCATCAATGGTTAGCTCATTTTGCGTTGCGCACGGCAAAGCAATATCACACTGCAGACCCCATGGGCGCTGGCCTGCAAGGTACTGTAAACCAAAATGCTCGGCCATTTCTTCAATGCGGCCACGACGGATGTTTTTCAGATCCATCAGGTACTTCCAGTGCTCACTGTCCATACCATTTTCCATGTACAGCGTGCCGCCTGAGTCTGATAAAGAAATCACTTTACCGCCTAACTCAATGACCTTTTGCGCAGCATACTGAGCCACGTTGCCCGAGCCAGAGATAGCAACACGCTGACCTTCAATGCGACGTTTAACGCTTTTCAGCATTTCTTCAGCAAAGTATACGCAGCCATAACCTGTGGCTTCTGGACGAATTAAGCTACCGCCATAGGTCATACCTTTACCGGTCAATACCGAGGTGAACTCATTGGCAAGACGCTTGTACTGGCCAAACATATAACCAATCTCACGCGCACCAACACCAATATCACCAGCCGGGACATCAAGGTTATGGCCAATGTGACGGAACAGTTCAGTCATAAAGGACTGACAGAAGCGCATCACTTCGTTATCTGTTTTACCTTTAGGATCAAAGTCTGAGCCACCTTTACCGCCGCCCATAGGCAGTGAAGTCAGAGAGTTTTTGAATACTTGTTCAAAAGCTAAAAACTTCAAAACACCCAAATTGACTGAAGGATGGAAACGCAAACCACCTTTATAAGGGCCTATCGCGCTATTCATTTGTACGCGATAACCGCGATTGACGTGCACCTTACCGGCATCATCGACCCAAGGCACACGGAACAGAATCACCCGCTCGGGTTCGACCATACGTTCAATGATGCCCGCCTTCATGTAGCGCGGGTTATCCTCAAGGAACGGCCATAAAGTGCGCAGCACTTCTTCTACAGCCTGATGAAATTCAGGCTGATCAGGATCACGTTGTTTTATATGGGATAAAAACGCATTAAGAGTTTGGGACATAAGTAAGCCTCGGCAAACCGTACGCATACGGTCGTGGTTCAAAACTTTCCGACTTTATCAGTGCAAAGCTACTTTGCGATAGAAAAAAATATGTTTTTTTGAAAAAAATCATGCCTGAGCAGCGCTCCCAGCCTATCAATCTAGCATTGCACTGATATTTATCGTGCTGGGCTTGTTATTTTTACGCCACAAAAGTAAGGTTATATTATAACTTAATTTATCCTTTGGAATTTTAACATGCACCTTCGCACCTTACTCGCTTCGGCCGCTCTAGCTTTGTCATTTCCAGTTCTTGCAGATGACCATCAACACAGCCTTGAGGCTCACGTACATGGCATTGGCACATTAAATATAGCTCTAGAAAACCAACTGTTAGAACTGCAGCTCGAAAGCCCCGCAATGAATATCATTGGCTTTGAATATCAGCCTACAACAGCCGCAGACATACAATCTGTTAAAGCAGCCCAAAACACGCTAAGCAATGCTGCAGAGCTGTTTGCATTCAGTCCTGCTGCGCAATGCCGCTTAACCTCAGTCTCGATTGAAAATGCCTTACTCAAAGGGAGCGGCGCTCACGATCATGACCATGACCATGACCATGACCATGACCATGACCATGAGTCACAGCCTGCAGCAGAGATAGCGGAGCATCAACATAACGATATAAGTGCTCACTACCAATATCACTGTGCCACCCCAGCACAGTTAAATAGCATTGACCTAGCTGGCCTATTTAAGCTGTTTACCCAGACTGAAAAAATCCAAGTGCAACTGATCGTCGGTGACCATCAGCAAGGTGCAGAGCTGTCTGCTAAAAACACTTCACTGAGCTGGTAACATAAGTTTTTTTAAATGGCAGAAATCAACAATACCCCTGCAATTCAACAATCAGTAACACACCCGATTTTATAGAATTGAGATAACTCATGGTTTGTCAAAGTCCGATCATTGAACTGCATGACCTGCGCTTTGCTTGGCCTAAGCAGGATCTGCTGTTAGATATCGCAGAATTTACTGTGCAGCCGCAGCAGCGCGTGTTTTTGAAAGGCCCCTCTGGGAGCGGCAAAACCACGCTACTGGGCTTACTGGGTGGCGTACAGCTCCCACAAAGTGGCTGTATCAAGTTATTAGGGCAAGACTTAAGTCAGCTCAGCGCCAGCGCACGTGACCGTTTTCGCGTTGATCACAGCGGCTTTATATTTCAGCAGTTTAATCTCTTGCCGTTTTTATCCGTGATGGATAACGTTGTTCTGCCTTGTCAGTTTTCCAAGCTACGCAAACAGCGCGCCAGCATACGGCACGGTAGCATCGAGGCAGCGGCGCAAGCCTTGTTGCAGCAACTTGGCTTAGCCCGTCAATTGCATAGCAAACAAGCGGGGGAGTTATCTATCGGACAGCAACAGCGTGTCGCTGCAGCGCGTGCATTGATCGGCCAGCCAGAACTGGTCATCGCTGATGAACCAACCTCAGCGCTCGACGCCGACAGCCGTGAAGCATTTTTGCAGTTGTTGTTTAGCGAATGCGCAGCGGCCAATGCCAGTTTGTTATTTGTCAGCCATGATCAATCCTTGGCGTCATTGTTTGATCGTAGTATCGATCTAAGCCAACTCAACCGCGCGATGCGCGAGCAGGAGGTTTAGCATGCATCTCCTGCGAATCGCTTTGCGCAGTCTCAACAACCGACGCTTTACCGCTTTACTTACGATCTTTGCCATTGCCTTATCGATGGCCTTACTGCTCGCCGTAGAGCGGGTACGCACTGAAGCACGCGCCAGTTTTGCCAGCACCATCAGTTCAACGGATTTAATTGTTGGCGCACGCTCCGGCTCAGTTAACTTGCTGCTTTACTCAGTGTTCAGAATTGGTAATGCCACCAACAACATTCGCTGGACCAGCTTTGAGCACTTTGCCCAGCATCCGCAAGTACAATGGGCAGTGCCGTTGTCATTGGGTGATTCCCACCATGGCTATCGAGTACTGGGGACCTCGGAAGATTACTTTAATCATTATCAGTACAGCCGCAAAAAACACCTGGCTTTAGCGCAAGGCCGATTTTTTACTGACCAAGCGCCCTTTGAAGTTGTGCTTGGTGCAGAAGTGGCCAATGCCTTAGATTATAAGTTAGGACAAGAGTTGGTCTTGGCGCATGGGGTCGCCACTGTCAGCTTGGTCAAGCACGATGACAAACCCTTCACTGTTGTCGGCATTTTACAGCGCACTGGCACCCCAGTGGATCACACTCTACACATTGCGCTCGCGGGAATGGAAGCCCTGCATATTGACTGGCAGCATGGCGCTCCAGCTTATGGCCGGCAAAAAATAAGCGCCGAGCAAGCGCTACAAATGGATCTGCAACCCAAAGAAATCACCGCCATGCTGGTCGGCTTGAAAAGCCGCATGGCGACCTTTGCTGTACAGCGTGAAATCAACCAGTGGCGCGGCGAGCCGTTACTGGCGATTTTACCCGGTGTGGCATTGCAAGAGCTCTGGAGCTTGATGGGCACGGCAGAAAAGGCGCTTTTCGTTGTATCGCTATTTGTGGTGTTGACAGGCCTTATCGGTATGCTCACCGCTATTTTAACCAGCCTAAATGAGCGCCGTCGTGAGATGGCCATTTTACGTTCGGTTGGCGCGCGCCCTTGGCATATTGCCAGCTTGCTGATTCTCGAAGCCTTCACTTTAGCTTTTGTTGGCATTCTGGCTGGCGTTGCATTTCTCTACCTCGGCATTGCCATTGCCCAAGCCCCACTGCAGAGTCACTATGGTTTGTACTTGGCTTTTTCAGCGCCAACCGTGCATGAATGGCAGTTACTCGGTGCAGTACTCGCAGCAGGCGTATTGATCGGTGCAATACCGGCTTGGCGCGCCTATCGGCAATCACTGGCAGATGGCTTAAATATTCGTTTATAACCAATGGCTTTAGCGGATTAATCAACTTGAGTGGATATCTTATGGCGAGGATTTTTTGTTTAATTTTACTGGCATGCAGCTTTAACTTTGCCTACGCCAGCGAGTTACGCACACTGCGTTGGGAAGAAATGGTTCCAACTGACGCACCACCTTTGCCACCACCCACCGCACTGCATGATCTTAATCAGCTGGCAGACGTGCTTGCTGAGGAAAGCGGTCCTGCCGCCGCGCAACAATACCCAAATGCACCGGTAGTCCCTGAGCTCAATGGTATTGCGATGAAGCTGCCAGGCTATATCGTGCCGTTAACGATTGACGACAACAGTCGAGTCACTGAGTTTTTGCTGGTGCCTTACTTTGGTGCCTGTATTCATGTGCCCCCACCACCATCCAACCAGATGGTGTATGTCACCAGCGAGGGCGGCGTTGCTTTAGGTGAAATGTGGCAGCCCTACTGGATTGAAGGCCAGCTCAGCGTACAAGCATTTAGCAGCGACTTCGGTGACACCGGCTATCAAGCGGTTGCCGAAAAAATCTACCCCTATGTGTTTGCTAGCCCGGCGATTAAATAAGCGATCACTATCGACCCATTACTGTTGCTTTATCAAGGCAACCAACATATTAAGCAGCAGCCAAAACGTTCGCACACTCAATACACGATAAATTATTCGTCTTTATCTAAACACACACCGTATAATGCCCCCTCGCAGGAGAGAGAGCGGATTACAACTCTGCTCCGCCGAAGGCGCAAACTCCCATAAACGCTCAGGCTCATGTACTGCGAAACAACTTAGATTCGCCA
>SMER01000057.1_pt1 | contig 23833 bp, 22 predicted proteins | sample 2456411 | NCBI WGS metagenome assembly SMER01 (sample SAMN10132597, study PRJNA489261) | soil metagenome | isolation source: day1 antibiotic-silt loam soil ammended with raw manure from dairy cow... | place: USA | collected 2015-05-01 | reverse complement strand
GAGTAATGGGATCCAGTGCTTCGGTAGCTGTGGGTAAGCCTTTTTCAGCCAAATCCAGTAATAACTTGCGACCAATATGCATACCGTCTTCGATCTTAAAGCTGTCATTCAGGTAGGGGTCGTTAATTAAGCCCTTCCAACCCACCGTAGTGCGGGGTTTTTCAAAGTAGACGCGCATAATTAAGAAAAGCGTGTCGGATACTTCTTCGGCTAATGCCTTTAAGCGATCAGCGTATTCATGGGCGGCTTTCAAATCATGGATAGAGCAAGGACCTATAACAATAAATAGGCGGTGATCCTTGCCATCAAGAATATCGCGTACAACCTGGCGACCATGGCTAACAGTATTTTGTGCTGTTGCGGTTAATGGAAGCTTGGCTTTAATCTGCTCTGGGGTAATTAAGGGAACATTGGATTCAATGTTTAGGTTATCTATAGGTAAATCGGCCATGCAGTTGCTCGTTTAAAGTATATAAGTGATTAGATCAGCGCTTGGTTTGAATATAAAACAACATGTAACTAAGTGCCATAGCTTGCTAAGCGGTTAAAAGAATGCATTTTAGCATAAATTAGCAAAATAACCTGCTATATACCCTTAAGGAGGGTATAAGGGCGGCAGAGTGGCGCTATCTTCGGTGGTGTTGAGGCGGTTAAGTTCCGAGAAAGCCTGCCACAGATTTTTGCCGTGCCATTGCTGCTCGGTTTCCGTGTAAAGCACGGCATTGAGCTCGGTTAGAGCTGTGTGAAAGTGGCTGGAAATTTTAGCGGCAGCATTGGGGGTGAACTCGGTATGGCGTGCCAGTGCATCAAGGGCGCTGCGTGCTGAAATGGGGTCGTTGTTTTTGCAAGCGCGTTTAAGGTTTTCAATCAGGCGATCATGGTTAGCACTCGAGTTGCTAATAATGGCCGGTTGACGTCTGGCATGACGCCACAGCCAGAAAAACAGCAGGCTAGTTAAAGCCAATACAGCGCAGAGTATTTGCCAAAGAATTAAGTCTTTATACAAATAGAAAATATCAGTGAGATTGGTTTCTTGTTTTTGGGGTTTGATTTGCACGAAATGGGCAGGCAACTCAGCATATTCGAGTTGATTGCTCAGGGTATTCCACCAGGGCAGTCGAATTGCTGCAATTTCAAAATGACCGCTGCTCTGGCCCAGTAAGGCCAATTGCTCATGGTGGATACTGGTGATGCCTTGTTCGCTGGTGACTTGTTGTTTTTGAATAGGGTTAGCGTAGCTGTGAAAGTTGTCTTGCTGCTGGGGTAGTAGCGCAGGAACATTGGAGCTGGGTTGACCGAGGATACGCATAACCACTGTGCGTGTTAATGCCTGCTCAGGACTTAGCTCAGTGTACTCGGGGCTCCACTGTTGTTCGAGGTGCAGCGCCTGTGCAGGTAACCACGCAGCATCACTAGGGAACTGTGTTGGGGGTGGGAGAACCTGTAAAGGTATCTGAGCTGAGTACACCTCTATTTGCTGACCCGGAAGGTTGCTGGGGGGTTCTAAAGAGCTTGGGTCGTGACCGGTGAGTGTGGCGGAAAACTCCAGTGCAGGAATAATCAGCTCACCGGTTTTTTGTGGAAAGATGGCATAGCGTATTTCGATAACACCATGACGCACACCGTTAATATATTGCTCAAAACTGCGTGGCTTACCTAAAGGCTCTACCCGTGCATCGGGCATGCTTAGGGTGCTCAGCTGACCGCTAGCATAAAGAGGAATGGAGTGATAAATCCTTAAGGTTAAAATCACCTGCGCTTGCAAGTAGACCTGTTCAGTATCAACCTGAGAGTCCATGTATACCGGCTCTAGGGCGAGGGTTGTGGGCGCAAGAAAGTTTTTTACTTGGATGCTAATTGGGTTGCTTGAGTATTTGCCTAGCGTGATGGGTGGTATTTCCAATTCGCCGGTAGTTTTTGGCAGTAACTTAAATATCCATTGTTGTACCGGTTCGGTACCGTTTTTAACCAGGGTGTTGCGCTGACTAGAAAGCAGCTCGAAATTTTGTTTTAGCGTGCTGATGTCGGGTTCGACGAAGTAGCTTAAATCATCCAACTCTAAGAGTAACTCTAAGCTTTCACCTAAAAATAACTGCTGACGATCGGTTTGTGCGCTGAAGGTAAAAGCCAGCGCATAAGAGCCTAGTAACCATTGGCTGATAAATAATAGGGTGAGTAGGAAAATACGCATTATGGGCTGCCTGTGCCGTACTGCTCGTGCCAGAATTTACGTCGTAACAACTCACTTGGGTTGTCAGGGATCTGGTTAAGCCAGGTTTCAATATCGATACTGTCTGTCACATGAGCATGCTCTGAAACATCGCTGGTGCTTGCTTGTTCTGCCAGACCCAGCTGTGCACTGATGGTCAGCCGTTGCTGCTCTTCGGTTTGGGATTCGGGTTCTGTTTCTTGTTCGTGCTCTGTAGTTTGCCCTGCAAAGAGCGCTTGTGCTAGACGCAGGTTGTGTTGCGCGGGACTTAGTTCAGGTTCCAAGCTTAACGCGTGTTCATAAGCAAGAATGGCGTGTTCATACTTTTCCAGCTGCATATAGGCATTGGCTTTGTTGTAGTGAGCCATAGCGTCATTGAGTTGATTAAAGTATTCAATGGCTAATGGGTAATCTTGCGCATGGTAGGCAGCGATACCTTGCCACATAGGGTCATCAAGCTCGTTTAAGGCTTGTCTGGGGTCTACTAAAACCAGCTCCAGTGGGTTGTGCGTGGCGCTAAAGGGTAGCTGCCAGGCGTAACTAGGCTGCGGCATCACCAAGTAAAAGCAGAGCAAACTTAATAGCCAGCCGCGACGCGCCAAGGGTGCCAGCAGCAGAATTAAGGGCAATACAAACCAAAAGCCTTGATTATCCTGTGTAGCGGTATTGCTGTGCGTGGGTAGACGGTGATTATTCGCAGTTAGCTTGAGGTGCTCAGTATCCTGGCTGTCGTGGGTTAAACGAGCATAGCGGAAACCGGATTTCTGGCTGAATTTTTTCAACGCTAACTCATTGAGTCGGCTGACTAATACGTTGCCTTGATTGTCAGTAAGTAAGCGCCCGGTCTGCTCGTCGGTGATAGGGGCGCCTTGTGTTGTACCAACACCTAAGAGGCTAAGCTGGTAAGTGGAGTCGCGCATAAGCCTGCTAATATCCTGCTGCTCAGTCGTGTTTAAACCATAACTAAACAGCAGGATTTGTCCTTGTCTCTGACCGCTCTGTTCTAAAAGTTGTATGGCGCGCTCAATAGCAAACCCTGCATTGTTGCCAGCGACAGGCATCAATGAAGGGCTGAGCGCAAATAACAGGTTCTCTATGGCTTGCTTGTCAGAGCTGAGCGGCACTAGAGTGTGAGCAGAACCGGCATATACAACGATTGCTAAATTGGCTTGCTTATGCTGGCTGATCAGCTGCATGGCTTTGTGTTGAATGCGCTGTAAACGGCTGGGCGCGATATCTGTAGCCAGACTGTCTGGGGTGAGCTGTATCACCAATACTAAGGGTTCTATTTGTGTACCGCTTATTTGCTCGTGCTGCACGTTCCAGTGGGGTTGGCTCAAGGCTAACCCCAAACATAGGCTAGCCAATCCAAGCAATAATGTAGGCCAACGACGGCTGTCGTGTTTAACCTGGCTGAGTAAAACACTGTGAAATGCTTGGGGTAATATCTGCTCCCATTGCTGTACACGCCGGCTAGAACGCTGCACTAAATACATCAACAACCAAAGTGCAGGAATGAGCAACAAGGCATAGGGTTGGTTAAAGACGGGCCAGAGTTTATCCAAGAAGCCTCCTTTTTAATTGCAGTGTATTGTAAAGGAAGCGAATAAAGCTCAGCAAAGCAAGGATTAAGGCTAAAAATACAGCGCCAGTTAATGGCCAGGGATACAGCTCGTGGATTCGATAACTCTGTGTGGGATGAGCGCTGGGTTCAATGTGCTCAAAATAGGTCAGCAGCTCGGGCAGTTGCTCTAGGTGTTGCAGGCGGAAGTATTTACCTTGGGTCTGGACAGCGATATTTTGCAGTAAAGGCTCATCTAGATCGTGCTGAGCGGTGGCACCTTGTTCATCAGCGGTAGCGCCAATGCCTATGGTGTAGATTTTTAAGCTCTGTTCAGCCGCTATCTTGGCTGCGGTCAAAGGCGGCATGACCCCACTGTTGTTAGCGCCGTCAGTAATAAGAACAAGCACGTTATGGGTGCTGCTTGATTGGCGCAGTTTTTTTATGGTCAAGCCAATAGCGTCACCAATAGCGGTGTGTTCTCCTGCCATACCGGGCTGCGCATCATTTAACCACTGGCTTAGCGTTATGTGGTCATGGGTTAGGGGGGATTGTAGGTAAGGCTGGCTGGCAAATAAAATTAAGCCTAGACGATCGCTGGGGCGCTGCTCAATCAGCTTGTGTATAAAGGCTTTGACGAACTCAAGACGGGAAAGCGGTTCGGACGGATCACCGATGTCTTTAATAAGCATGGAATTAGAAATATCCACAGCTAAAAAAAGCGCGCGCCCCTCAGTGGGTAATTGCGTATCCAGATGATAGCTTTGTGGGCGCGCTGCAGCAGTGATGACCAAGAGCCAAATGCCCAGCAAAGCTAAAGTCCTACTTACTCTGTAGTAGTTGTATTTGCTTTGTTGCACAGACAGTTTTTGTAATTCAGCAAAGAATGGGGTTTTTAAGGCGCTTTGTTGCGGCATGGCGGGGGTTAGTTTTCGGTAAAAAAACCAAGGCAGTGGTAGGCAGATAAACAGCCACGGCCATGCAAAGCTAAACATGTTTATTAATCCATATCTGTATGGCGTTGTATAAAGCATCTATTGCTTGCTCATCCAGACGGCATTCAGGTTGATAGCTGCCCTCAGCCAGAATCATCCAGCGTGTCAAGCCTGCGGCTGGGCATCTGCTGTCGAGAAAGGCCAGCCATTCACGTCCTGTTAAGCGGTGACTGTCGTACTCCGGATAGCGCACCGTGCATAAGCGTTTTAGCAGTTGGTTAATTTGTTGTAGCCAAGAACCCGCTAACTCACCTGCGTTCGGGCGGGTTATGTTTGCCAGCTCTAGTAAGGCTTGTTGGCGAAACTGTTCAATGGTTGTGGGGGTGGCTTGCGCTAAGGGCTTGCTGCGTTTGCGTTTGTATACGAATAATCCAGCGACTATGCACAGTGCTGCCACTACCAAGGCAAAACTCATCCAGTTCAGCGAGTTACTGCTGATTGGCGGGTAAAGCAAAGGCTGCATCTGGGCGAGAGTAGTCGTCATGGTGTTATTTCATCAGGCTGTTTAGCGTAGTTAGCTGCTGGGCAATGCTGGTAGCGGTGGTTAGCGGAAATAATGCAAGATTTGCTTGCTGAGCCAGCTTGCGCCATTGTTGCCGATACTGGCCGCCTAGCTGTTGCCATTGCTTACCAACGTTCGACTGATGTCCGTTGATGGTCAGGAAGCGCGCAGCCTGTTGAAAGACCAGTCCTCTGCTGTGGGGAAGTTGGTGTTCTAGAGGGTCAGAGATCGGCACTAAAATTAGATCAAAGCGCTGCGCTAAGGTTTGTATTAAAGCCGAGGTGTGAGAGCTGATATTGCGCTCATCGCAGATGATAATGATTAAGCTGCCAGGTTTTAAAATGGAACGGCTGTAGATTAACGCCTGCTGTAAAGGGTTGTTTTCACTGCTAGCTAACGGCTCAGTAAGCTCCTGATTGGCCTGAGCCAGCTGGCTTAGCAGTTTAAGTACGCCGCGCTGATGACGTTGTGGCCTTATTTCAGCATAGAGTGTTTCTGAAAAAACCAGTCCGCCGACTCGGTCGTGGTTGGCGTGTGCAGCCCAGGCAAACAAGCTGGCAATATAAGCTGCTTGGACGGATTTAAAGTTACCTTGACTGGCAAAGAACATCGCCGGGCTTTGCTCTACGATTAAAAATACGGGATGTTCTCTTTCTTCCTGAAAGACCTTGCTGTGCGCTTCTCCTGTGCGTGCGGTTACTCGCCAGTCGATATTGCGTACATCGTCACCTGATTGATAAGCGCGCACTTGGTCAAATTCCATGCCGCGACCACGCAGACGAGAGTGATGCAGGCCAAGCAGTGAGCTTTTTGCTGCATTGCTGCACAGCAAACCAGAGGCGTGGAGTTGTTGCTGAGCATGGAGTAAATCGCTCAATTGAATATGCGTACGGCCTAGGCTATCCATAGTGTTAAATTAAGAGACAGGCACAAGGTCGAGTATTTTTTGCAGTACGATATTGGCGTCAATGCCCGTGGCTTCGGCCTCAAAAGAGAGCATGATGCGATGCCTGAGCGCGTCAAACACAACGGCTTGCACATCATCTGGGCTAACAAAATCCCGGCCCGCCAACCATGCATGGGCGCGGGCGCAGCGATCGATAGCAATGGAGCCGCGTGGGCTGCTGCCCAGTTGTATCCAGCGGGCTAGCTCAGGATCGTACTTGGCAGGGTTACGGGTGGCGATAACCAGTTGGGCTATATATTCTTCTACTGTGTCTGCCATATACAGATTAAGAATCTCTTGGCGCGCGGCTAGGATGGCTTCGATACTCAGTTTTTCACTGGGCTGATTTTGGCCGTGTAAGGCAATGTGGCGTGCTTGTTGTAAAATTTTGCGCTCCATGTGTACATCAGGAAAGCTGATTTTTACATGCATGAGAAAGCGGTCAAGCTGGGCTTCGGGTAAAGGGTAAGTGCCTTCTTGCTCAATAGGGTTTTGCGTGGCCATCACCAAGAAAAGCTCGGGTAATGGGTAGGTGTGATTGCCTACACTGACCTGACGTTCGGCCATAGCTTCGAGTAGAGCAGACTGGACTTTTGCCGGAGCGCGGTTGATTTCGTCGGCCAGCAGCAGGTTGTTAAAAACTGGACCAGGCTGGAAGCTAAAACTGGCATTTTGCGGGTGGTAAATATCTGTTCCGGTAATGTCGGCAGGCAGTAAGTCAGGGGTAAATTGAATGCGTTTAAAGTTAGCGTCAATGCCTAACGCAAGATCTTTGATGGCTTTGGTTTTAGCCAAGCCGGGCGCGCCTTCAACCAATAAATGACCGTCGGCTAATAGAGCGATTAAAATTCGGTCCAGCAGCCTTTCTTGCCCTAAAATTTGCGTCGATAAATAATTGCGTAGTGTATGTACAGCTTCGCGATGGTTCATGGTAAACCTTATTTTTGATTGACTGACAGCAGTGTACTGTTAAGTGAATTAAAAGGTAAGAGGTGCGTATCAACAACTAAATCAAAACTCTGCTGGGCAATGAAAGCGCAATGGCTGCTGAGTGGCGGGATGATAAAAATCGAGTGTGGTGGCGTGTAGGCATAAGCGAGGTGCAGCGTTTAAGGCGTCGTTGTGTGCATAAAGAGGGTCGCCCAGGATGGGGTGGCCTAGGGCGTTAAGGTGGACACGTAGCTGGTGTGAGCGGCCTGTGTGGGGGCTCAGTTCAACTCTAGTGTGTGATTCATGCGTGGACAGTTTGCGCCAGTAAGTGCGCGCCGTTTTGCCTTGTATAAAGTCGAGCGTTTGTCTGGGCTTGTTGGGCGGGTCGTAACGCATGGGTAATTCGATTTGACCCTGCCGTGCAGCGAGTTGTCCCCAGCATAGCGCCGTATAAGTGCGCGCAACTAAGCGCTCACGAAACTGGCGCGAAAGTTCGCTATGGGCTGATGCGTTACGGGCCAGCACCATTAGCCCGGTAGTTTCCCAGTCCAGACGGTGCACAATCAATGCATCGGGGTAGCCGTTTTGGTTAAGTCGTTGAATCAGACAGTCTTTATTGTTTTCTGCGCGTCCCGGCACCGATAATAATAAAGTGGGTTTATTCACCACGAGCAAGTCGTGATCTTGATAAACAATGCTAATTGAGCTTAAGGGCATAAATAAAGGAGCCTCAGCCTGCGCGGAGGCTCAATCAATCCTGTTTCATTAGCGATCAGGCAGGGTTACGTTTAACTCCAAGATAGAACAGTTACCCTGATTATCCAAGGCGATCTGAACTTGGTCGTTATCGATATTGACGTATTTACGAATCACTTCAACCAGCTCTCTTTGTAAGGCTGGCAAGTAATCCGGCTCATCGCGTTGCCCGCGTTCATGGGCAACAATGATTTGTAAGCGTTCTTTGGCGACTGAAGCAGTAGTGTTTTTTTTGCGTGAGCGAAAGAAATTAACGATGCTCATTCTTTACCTCCAAACATACGTTGGAAGAAGTTTTTCTTTTGTACTTCTAAGAATCGGTGCGGTATGTCTTTACCCAGTAAGCGCTCAACGGCGTCGCTGTAAGCTTGGCCCGCATCACTTTCTTCATCAAGGATGACAGGAACACCTTGGTTAGAGGCTTTAAGCACGGCTTGGGACTCAGGAATAACGCCGATCATTTTGATGGAAAGAATATCTTCCACATCATTAACACTGAGCATCTCGCCTTTTTCAACGCGCTCAGCACTGTAACGGGTGAGCAGCAGGTGTTCGGTAATAGGCTCGCGACCGTCTTCAGCACGTTTAGACTTGCTGGACAGTAAACCCAGCATGCGATCAGAGTCGCGCACCGATGACACTTCAGGGTTGGTGACCACTATGGCCTCATCGGCGAGGTACATTGCCAAATGTGCGCCTTTTTCAATACCTGCGGGGGAGTCGCAAATGACATAGTCAAATTGTTCTGCGAGTTCGTTAATGATTTTTTCGACGCCCTCAAGCGTCAACGCGTCTTTATCGCGGGTTTGGCTGGCTGCAAGGATGTAGAGGTTTTCTAAACGTTTATCCTTGATCAGGGCTTGGTTAAGTGAAGCATCGCCATTAATCACGTTAACAAAATCATATACCACGCGACGTTCACAGCCCATAATTAAGTCTAGGTTGCGCAGGCCTACATCGAAGTCAACAATAACTGTTTTATGACCACGCAGAGCTAGGCCGGTACCTATAGCCGCGCTGGTGGTGGTTTTGCCAACGCCACCTTTACCTGAAGTTACAACAAGAATTTTAGCCAAAAGAGTCACCTTGAAATCGCGATAAGCAAAAGAAGTTAATAAGGGTTGATTTTACATTGCTTGAATGACCATTTGTTGGTCTTGTAAATAAATTTGTGAAGCAGCGCCCCAGGTTGGAATGCGTCGCAAATCCTCAGCTATTTTATACTGCCCTGCTATGGATACCAGCTCCGCACCCAATTGCTGGCAAAAAATTCGCGCCTGTTCATTGCCATTAACCCCTGCTAAAGCGCGCCCCCGCAAAGGACCATATACATGGATGTGCCCATCGGCTAAAAGTTCAGCACCTGCACTAACTGCGGCTAAGACGATAAGGTCAGAGTTTTTTGCATAAATTTGCTGACCACTGCGTACTGGGGTATGAATAATTTTTGCTGGCAGCGATCCGCTAGTGCTTGCCGGTGCTTTTGGAGTAGCAATAGGACGGTCTTTAGCCATGCTTGGTGGTAAAACAGGCAGGTTGATCGCTTGTGCCGCTTGTATATCATGCTCGCGCTCAGCACGAAGTGCCATGATGTGCAGCTGATGTTTTTTAAAAACGTTTAAAACAGCTGGTAAGTCTAGTGCAGTAGCTGGGTCTTGGCGTTTATCGATGGCTAAGATTATGGGTGTTTCATTAAAAAAATTGGGTGCTTGTGCGATCCTATCAGCAAGTTGTTGGTCCAGTTGCTCCAGCTGATGGCTTATTAATTCGAGGGTAGTGAGGGTGACCATGCTGCCTTTGATTTGAAAAACAGGTGCATGCTCTAAGAAATCTGTTTGATCCATTTTAAATTAAAGTTCGTAAAGTTAAATATGTGCTTACTTATAACCATAAGCATGGCAGTCTGCAAATATTTCCGTAAACTATTTGGGTTTTTAGAATTGGGCGTGCATGAATGAAGGACAGAGGTAAGTTTAAATGGGTGTTTTTACACCCAAAATATTGGCTGTTATGGCTTGTATTGGGCTTTTTTTGGCTCGTCATTCAATTGCCGTACTCTATTTTGTTGCGCTTAGGGCATGTGTTTGGATTGCTGATGTATCGTTTTGCCCATGAGCGTCGCCACATTGCCCAACGCAACCTTGAGCTCTGTTTTCCGCAGTGGACAGAGCAAGAGCGCACGCGGGTTTTAAGGGAGAATTTTATTTCTTCCGGAATCGCCTTTTTTGAAATGGGCATGAGCTGGTGGTGGTGTCAAAAACGCTTGGCCAAGCTGCTTGTGATTGATGGGCTAGAGCATTTGCAAGCGGCACAACAACAGGGACAGGGGGTTATTTTAATGGCTGCTCACTTCACTACGCTGGAGATTGGTGGGGCTTTGTTGGGGCAGTTGCATACGATTGACGGGATGTATCGAGCGCACAAAAACCTAGTATTTGATTACGTACAGCATCGCGGCCGTGAGCGACACAATAAAGATGCAGTAGCGATCGAGAGAGAGGATGTGCGTACTATGCTAAGGCACTTACGCGACGGACGAGCCGTGTGGTATGCGCCGGATCAGGATTATGGTTTTAAGCAGAGTGTATTTGTGCCACTATTTGATGTGCCTGCTGCCACAGTAACGGCAACCAGTAAGTTTGCTCAGCTCGGCCGAGCCGTTGTCATCCCTATGAGTCAGACGCGACTTGCCAATGGCAAGGGATACCAGATGAAAATTGAACCAGCTTGGCAAAACTTTCCAGGCGCAAGTGTTGAGGCTGATTGTTTGCGCATTAATCAATGGCTTGAGCAGGTTATCCAAGCACAGCCTGAGCAGTATCTATGGGCACACAGGCGTTTTAAAACACGACCTAAGGGAGAGGCTAGATTATATTGAATCTAGTAGATGAGCAGGCAGGCAGACCATCGGTTATCAACAAGCACAGGCATATCCCTGACGTCACCGGGTTGATTTTGTCGGGTGGGGGTGCGCGCGCCGCCTATCAGGTAGGTGTGCTCAAAGCGGTTGCAGACTTAGTGCCGCAAAAGACAGAGAACCCTTTTCCAATTGTGGTCGGAACTTCAGCCGGTGCTATAAACGCTGTGAGCTTGGCTTGTGGTGCAATGGATTTCTCACAGGCTGTCGCACGGCTGCAGTATGTTTGGCAGAACTTTACTACGGACAAGGTGTATCGTTCCGACTGGCCTGGGGTGCTGAAACAGTCAAGTAAGTTTGTCTGGCAACATTTGTTTGGTTTTGGCCGGGATATTCCCGTAGCTTTGCTGGATAATTCGCCACTGCGCGGCTTGCTGTTGGAGGAGTTGGATTTCTCAGGCATTAATTTGGCGTTGGCTAGACGCAAGTTGTTGGCGGTCGCGGTAACAGCTTTTTCTTATCGCACAGCGCAAGCCACCACATTTTACCAAAGCCGTGCGCATATTGATGCATGGCAGCGTTTTCGTCGTGGTGGGCAGTCCGCTAAGCTGCAAATAGAGCATCTAATGGCCAGCGCTGCTATTCCATTGATCTTTCCACCCGTACGACTCGAGCAAGAATTCTACGGTGACGGTGCGGTTCGACAAGCAGCGCCCATTAGCCCAGCGCTACATTTGGGCGCTAATAAGGTATTAATTATTGGTGTGAATAGCCTCAATAATAGAACAGAGCAGCAGTTGCAATTACGACAACCTAGTCTTGCGCAAATAGGTTCACACCTTCTTAACAGTACCTTTTCGGATAACTTGGAAACGGATTTAGAACTCTTGCAGCGTTTAAATCATTTGGGAGCCATGCTAACGCCTGAGCAGCGCGCCTTAGAGCATGGTTTGTCCCCGGTAGAGGCGTTAGTGATTACACCCAGCAAAGTAATAGATGAAATTGCTGTACGCCACAGAAACCAGCTGCCATCGTCATTGCGTGTGTTTTTAAAGGGTTCAGGTGCAACGCGTGCGGCAGGCGGTGGTGTGCTGAGTTATTTGCTGTTTGAGCGCGATTATTGTAATGAACTCATTGAGCTTGGCTACCAAGATGCTATGAGCAAAAAAACGCAACTTATGAGTTTTTTATCACTCGACGAACACTAAAAAGCCACGCAATTGAGCGTGGCTTTGATTGAGCAGCTACAACTGGATTAACGCTCGTTGCAGGCGAAGGCGGTCAAGGTGAAGGTGGGGATACCTATATCTTGCAGTAGCTCTGAGCCTTGCAGCTCAGGTAGATCAACAATGCCAGCTACTTCATAAACGTTTGCGCCCATTTTACGAATCAGGCGTGCAGCAGCTAAAAAAGTAGCGCCGCTAGCAATAATATCGTCGAGCAGCAACACCTTGTCACCTTCATGCAGGCTGTCTGCATGTACTTCCAGGACGGATTGCTCGTAGTTGGTGTCGTAAGGCTCGCTGAGTACATCTGCAGGCAGTTTTCCTTGCTTCCTAAACAGGATTAAGGGTTTGTTTAGCTCATAGGCAACAACAGCACCCAGCAAAAACCCACGAGCTTCAATCGCGCCAACATGGGTGAAATCACTTTCTACGTAACGCTGTACTAAGCTATCAATGACCATGCGTGTGGCGCGTGGAGATTGAAAAACAGGGGTTATGTCACGAAAGATATTGCCTGGTTTGGGGAAGTCAGGAATGGGTCGAATAAGTGATTTAATAGTGAATTCATCAAAAATCATAGCCGGCTCCAAAGAGGGTGGTATACACAGGTTTAAAGCATAGTTTAATAATACGTATTGCTGCGCTGCAGAATGTATTGAGGCAGTGGGTACTCACGGGTTTGGCTTACTACAAACTATTCGTCGATAGTTCCGCCCGCTAAAGCACAGAGTTCAATAAGGTTCAGAATGTGGATTTCCTTGCCCTCGGCCGACAGCAGGCTACTTTGCTGAAAGCGAGTGAATACGCGCGATACGGTTTCAACTGCTAAGCCCAAGTAGTTACCCATTTCGTTACGCGACATGGCTAGACGAAATTGATAGGGCGAATAACCGCGTGAACGAAAACGTGCAGACAGGTTGACTAAGAAAGTGGCGATCCGCTCATCGGCTGTTTTTTTGGAGAGCAGCAGCATCATTTGTTGGTCGTCACGAATTTCACGGCTCATGATGCGCATCAACTGGCGACGAAGCTGTGGGAGTGAGGCACTTAAGTCATCGAGACGGTCAAAAGGAATCTCACAAATAGAGGTGGTTTCTAAGGCTATGGCAGATACGGGATAGTCATCTGTGTCCATGCCGGACAGACCTACAAATTCGCTAGGCAGATGAAAACCGGTAATTTGCTCTTCACCACAATCCGTGATGCTGAACGTTTTTAAACTGCCAGAGCGTACTGCGTACACTGAGTTAAAAGTGTCACCTTGACGGAATAAAAACTCACCTTTTTTTAAAGGTCTGCTTCTTTTCACTATTTCGTCAAGGGCGTTTAGATCGTTGAGATCCATTGAGAGGGGTAAGCAAAGCATTGCTAAGCTACAATCTTTGCAGTGTGCTTGATGTGTACTGCGAACGCTACTCATTTCAGCCATTCCATGATTCCTAAGCTAAAAAAATCGATGCCTACGCATCAAAATTACCTTAGCCACATTAAAGCTATCAGTCAGTTAAATATACAAGCTTACTATCTAGCATTTTGTAGTTGTTGTCTATGCCACAGTTAATGAATGCTTAATATAGGCAGGATAGGAGAGAGTTTTCAAGCAGGTAAATGGATAGGTGCGAACATGGATTCTGGAGCCTAAACAATCCAAGCTCAAAGCTACGCAACGATGCAAGGAATTATTTGATTCGGGTATAGAGCGCGTGGTTTGGTATAGCGGAGGAATGTGAGCGGTCAAATAGTTGGCACACGGCGTCAACAAGAAAGTACCCGTCGCGGGTCATTTTGATTTGGCTTTCATTTAGGCAGATCAAACCATCTTGATGCATAGCGATAAGGTGGGGCAAAATGTTGCTAAAATAGGTAAAGAAATTGATATCAAATTTACTTTCTAGCTCTGATATTGACAGCAAGTTTTGGTTGGTTAACACATGAATAATGTGGCGGCGAATGAGGTCATCTGTAGAGCAGAGCGTGCCTTGGGCAGCAGGTAGCTGTTTGTTGTTTAGGCTGGTCAAATAGTCCTCATAGTCTTTGCCGTTTTGGTAGTACAGCATCCCCATTTGACTGGTAGCTTCCATGCCAAAGCCCAAAATATCAAAGTCATCGTTGGTGGCGAAACCCTGTAAATTACAAGAAACCAAGCCAACTTCTTGTGCAGAGATAAGCTCGTCATCGGGCAAAACGAAGCAGTCCAAACCCACATAGTGATAACCCGCCTGATTCAGCTTTGTTATTGCAAGTTCGAGTAATTGCGGCAGAACCTTAATGCAGGCTGCTTGCTGGTGCTTGCTCAGGGTGATGCGTTCGGGCATTAAGGAAATTACTTGATCCAGTTCATGGTCAAATTCTTGCAAGCTTTGTTTGGGCAGGCCGTAAATCATGGCGATACTGATTGAGCCGTAATGCAGGGTGCGGGCTGCTTCGTAGATGGTTTGCAGCTTTTGAAAGTTATAGGGACCCGTATGCACATTAAGGTTGATGCGGTTAAAACCCATATCCCGAACCGCACCCATAGTGGCCCAGTTTACTTCGTAGGGATTGATGTTGATGCTGTAATTAAACAGATTGTGGCACTCAATAACGAAGTGTTGTTGCAGTTTGTGCAAGACTTGTTGCAGTTGCTTTGCGCTAAACTGGGTTGGACGACCGGTAAAGTGTAAATGCTGTATCGGCATGTTGTTGTGAGACAGTCGCGCCAAAAGCTCAATTTCTTGTTGTAACGCCGTTAAATAGTTAACAGGTATGCTCGGGTCGCTGATGGCTTGCTGCGTAAAGTCTGGGAAGTGAACATAAATTGCTAGCTCGCGTTCTAATTTGGTGCTCATGCGTACTGCAGAAAAACGCTCAAAAGCACTAATGGCTTGAGTGAACTGTTTTTTGGTTGGGTACGAGTTATACAAGCCGCCGAAGGTTCGGTAGCTATGGTATAAACGAGAGTCCCAGCAAGCAGCTTCAACCATAAAATAAGCACCAGTTAGAGAAAAGGCTTGTTGGGCAAGTATAGGGAGAGCGCTATTTAAGCTTCTTGATTTGTATCAAGCGAAAAAGTGGCGTTTATGAGAAGTGGTTTTAATGCTCGATTAACCAATGATGGTGAGGACCGGGGAAGGTCCAGATACCATAGAGAATAATCATCAAACCAGCGGCAGAGCGTACGTTGCGCGAACGTAAGAAGTGAGTAAGTCGTTCAGCAGCAAAGCCAGAGGCTATAAGTGTTGGCCAGGTACCTAGACCAAAGAATAGCATCAGTAAAGCACTTAAACTGGCATCTCCTTGGCTGGCCGACCATATAACCGTGCTGTAAACCAGGCCACAAGGCAGCCAGCCCCACAGTAAACCTAGGCTAAGTGCGTGACTGGATTTTTGGATAGGAATATAGCGTTGTGCGATCGGTCGAAGATGACGCCAAAGCACTTGTCCGCCTTGTTCTATCTTGACTAAACCTGACCACCAGTTCGCTAAATAAAGTCCCATGCTAATGAGCAATAGCGCAGCAATAATGCGTAAGGCATCAGCGGCAGGGCTTTGATCAATCGCCCAGCCCGCCAGCCCGAAAATAAACCCTGCTGCGGCGTAACTAATGATGCGGCCTAGGTTATATAAGATTAGGTAGAGCAACTTTTTATGCTGTTGCTCTTTTGGAATGGCTAAGGCAAGAGCGCCCATTAACCCACCGCACATACCTATACAGTGGCCGCCACCGAGCAAACCAATAATGAATGCAGAAATGAGTAGCGGGACAACATCAAGCATCGTCTTGTTCTTTAGGGTTTTCTTCGGATAGTTTTTTTACGTGACTGAGTGGGTCGTCAAATAAAATGCTGTGTGCTGGGCTGTCTAGATCATCGTATTGACCACTATCGACCGCCCAAAAAAAGAAGCGAGCAGCAATTATGACTAAAATAAGCGCTGCTGGAATCATGACATATAACGCTGCCATGGAGGTACTCCTACTAAGTTTTTTCGGCTACTGCTGTTAAGCGTAGAGCATTGAGTACAACTAATAAGGAACTCACGGACATGCCTAAGGCAGCCCAGCCTGGGGTTACCCAGCCTACTGCAGCAAAAGGAATAATTAGTCCGTTGTAGAGTATAGCCCAAGAAAGGTTCTCAATAATAATGCGACGTGCTTTTTTAGCGATGGCAAAAGCACCCACTAAGCTGCTGAGTCGATTGGACAGTAAAATGGCATCGGCGCTGGTTTTGGCTAAATCTGTAGCGCTGCCCATAGCGATACTGATATCTGCTGCAGCCAGTACAGGCACATCGTTGACACCATCGCCTAGCATGAGAACACGGTGACCTTGCTGGTGCAGTTGTTCCAGCACCTTGAGCTTGTCGTCCGGCGTCAAGCTCCCCCGCGCATCGCTGATCCCCAGTTGCTGTGCAATTTCATGCACCATAGGTGAGCTGTCACCAGAGAGCAATAGGGTTTGCCAGCCCATTGCTCGACAGGCATCGAGCAGCGCAGGGGCGTCTTTGCGTAATTGGTCATCCAGAGCAAACCACGCGATAGGGCCTTGCGTATCACCTAGCAGTAGCCATTGACCTTGGGCGGTTGGTGCCGCTGGCGGTGGTGTGTTGCTTAGCTTGCAGACATAATCGGGGCGGCCAATACGCATCAGCTGACTTGCAACGCTGCCTTGTAAGCCTAAACCTGGGCTGCTCGTAACCTCTTCTGCGATAAGTTTGCTGTGACCAAAGGCCCGTGCAATAGGGTGTTCAGAGCGGTTTTCTAGCGCAGTAGCCCACTCCATGGCTTGCTCGTGCGTGTAACTTGGAAAGCATTCGACCCGTTTCAGTGTGAGGCGGCCCTCGGTCAAGGTGCCTGTTTTGTCAAAGATAACGGTATCAATTTGCTTAAAGGTTTCCAGCACATGACCTTTGGTAATCAATAAGCCTAATTTGTGTAAGCTACCTGTCGCGGCAGTTAGGGCAGTCGGTGTGGCTAACGAAAGCGCGCAAGGGCAAGTGGCTACCAGAAGTGAGAGCACCACCCAGAAGGCGCGTGCGGCATCTATCTGCAGCCAAATTAGACCTACGATTGCTGCTATCAATAAGACACCAATTAAAAACCACTGTGCAACCTGATCTGCAAACTCTGCGAACTTGGGTTTCAACGATTGTGCCCGCTCCAAGAGCCGCACAATGGCTGAAAGCCTAGTATTGTCGCCAAGCGCTTGCACCTGAACAGTCAGAGGGCCTTCGACGTTGAGAGTGCCTGCTGTTACTTGATCGCCGGGCTGACGTGGTAAGGGTAGGTATTCACCGGTTAGCAAGGACTCATCCACACTGGACTGACCAGATAAAATAACGCCATCAGCAGGGATTAGATGACCGGGCGGCACGATAACCTGCTGCTGTAGTTGTAAATCTTTAAGCAAAATGCGCTCAGATTGCCCATCCTCTTTAAGAATCAAACAGGATGCAGGTAGCAGATTAACCAGCTGTGCCGTGGCGGCTGCGGTGCGTTCTCTGGCTCGCCTTTCTAAGTAGCGACCGGACAGCAAGAAAAATGCAAACATGCCCGAGGCATCAAAATAAAGCTCACCCTGTCCCGTAACCGTTGACCAAATTCCTGCAAAGTAAGCACCTAAAATAGCCAAGGATACGGAAACATCCATGGTTAGGTGGCGGGTTCTAATGTCACGCATAGCCCCGTAAAAGAATTCAGTGCTGCAGTAAAAAATAATAGGGGTGGTGAGCAGCAAGCTGACCCAGCGCAAAACACCATCCATGGCTTCAGAGAGGTCTAGGTTAAACTCAGGCCAAGTTGCCATGGAGGCCATCATGACTTGCATCCATAACAGTCCAGCCAAACCAAGTTTTCTTAATGCAACGCGGTTTTCTTGTGCTATTTGCGTGCTAACGGCATCGGGGTGCCAAGGGTGCGCGGCATAACCTATCTTGCGAATGCTATGCAAAAGGTCGGAAAGCGGTAATTTACTGGAGTCCCACTGCACGTGTAAGCGGTGGTTGCTCAGATTTAATTGACTGCTGTTAACGCCGGGTATGTTGGCTAGATGCTTTTCAATGAGCCAGCCACAGGCGGCACAGGTAATGCCTTCAATGAGAAGCTGCGTACTGCTAAACTCCCCTTCCGAGCGGACAAAGGGCTGTTGGACTTCGGCGCGGTCATAGAGCTTCAGCTCGTCTGGAATGAATCCGGGCAGTTCGTCGGGGTTGGATGAGCGTTCACTGCGATGTTGATAGTAGCTTTCTAAACCGTTTTCTACTATCGCTTGGGCTACTGCTTGGCAGCCAGGACAACAAAAATCGCGCTCCTCCTGTATGACCACAGCTTTAAAATCCGTATTAGCTGGAACAGGTAAGCCGCAGTGGTAGCAGGGAAGCGGTGCAGTCATTGATTACTTCAGGTTAGAAGCTGGCTGCGAGGTGCAGCCAGCGAGTAGTAGACTTAGTTGAAGCCAAGCTCAATACGCTGACCTGGCTCAATTTTTTCTTCTTCAAAGAGACGCCATTCTTGGCCGTCTGCCTGACCGAGCAATTCAACAAAGCGTTTGCCTAGTACAGGCTCGCCTAGCAAGCCGCGGTAAAGACCATTGGTGTCAACGGGCTGTAACACCACGCGACGGTCTTGCTCTGGTTGAGTGGGCGAGATGATGTTCAGCACCAACTGCTGTGGCAGGCTCTCACCTTCCAACTGAAGTTCAGCCTGCTCTAGCTCAAGATTAAGGGTCAGCGTAGCGCGCATGCTCAGTTGCTTAGCCAGTCGCTCGCGCTCCAATGATTTATTAATCCCTTTACCCACATCGTAGTAGTTATCCACTACGATGCTGGGTGGGTTATTAATAGCTACGGTCAGCAGGCCTAACCCGAGCACTACAGCTAAGACAAGAATTCCAATGCAAAACCATGCCCAGAATTCTTTGTACCATGGATAAACTTTCTGCTCGAGTTGCATAGTAAGCTCCTTAATTAACGATCTTGTGGCCCAATAAAGGTGGTTTTCGATACGCGGTAAATACTTTCGTCATCGACAGATTTGATGTTGAACTGAACCTTGTTGGGCCCTGAAGCTAGCTTTTCAAAGTCAGCAGATAAAGATACAGGCGTTGAGAATATTTCTCCAGCGGCCACTTCAACCCTGTGTTTGCCTTCAAGACGCAGACCGTCAATGCCCGTTGCTTCTATAGCAAAGGTGTGTCCGTGTTGGTCTTTGTTAATCACGCGCAAGAGGTAAACGTTTTCAATTCTGCCGTCAACGTTTTCGCGATACGGGATGCGGTCTTTAATTACGTTTAGTTCAACCAACGTGCGTGTTGCAATGGTGTAGGTGAACAGGCTCATCATAAACAACAGCACGGCGGCATAGCCGATAAGCCGTGGTCGAAGGAGCTTGGTTTTTGAGCCGGTCAGGTTGTGCTCAGTGGTGTAACTGATTAAACCTTTTTCGTAGCCCATTTTGCCCATGACTTCATCGCAAACATCAACGCAAGCAGCGCAGCTGATACAGGCGATTTGTAAACCATCACGTATATCGATTCCGGTAGGACATACGTGTACGCAAAGATTACAGTCGATGCAGTCTCCTAAGCCTTGCGCTTGGTAGTCGGAGCCTTTCTTACGTGGGCCGCGCTTTTCACCACGACCCTCATTGTAAGAGACGATTAGGGTGTCTTTGTCGAACATTACGCTCTGAAAGCGAGAGTAGGGGCACATGTAAATACATACCTGTTCACGCATGAAGCCTGCAGCAAAATAAGTCATAAAGGTGAGTGCTGCGACCCAGAAATAAACAGCCCCGCTGGCTTGTCCAGTAATTAAATTTGAAAATAGTTCGCGGATAGGGCTGAAGTAACCCATGAAGGTAAAGGCAGTGACAAAACCGATTAGAATCCAAAGCGCGTGTTTGGCCGCGCGCCGTAAAAATTTCTCTACAGACATAGGCGCTTTTTCGAGACGCATACGTTTGTTGCGGTCACCTTCGGTAATTTTTTCAACCCATATAAAAATCCAAGTCCAGGTTGTTTGTGGGCAGGCATAACCGCACCAGACACGACCGGCAAACACGGTGATGAAAAAGAGGCCAAAGGCACAAATAATTAGCAGCCAAGACAGCAGCATAAAGTCTTGTGGCCAAAAAGTGGCACCAAAAATATAGAACTTACGCTCTGGTAGGTTCCACCACACAGCTTGACGATCACCCCAGTTTAACCAGGCTGTTCCCAGAAACAGTACAAACAATAAAACACCAAAAGAGATCCGGATTGTACGAAACAGTCCAGTAAAAGACTTGGTGAAGATTTTTGTGCGCTTAGCATACAGCGCGCCTGACTCAGTGGAAGGGGTTACATTTTTTACAGGTATTTGTTCGCTCATTAGGTTGTTCCATGGCAGTTAATGGATTTTCCCAGCTTTAAGCTGGTTAGCCCAAATAGTGCTGGCTGAAGCTATGGTACACTGCTTTAGTCGTAGTTTCGTGAGGTGCGACACCAGGTCACTTTACCAGTTAACAGGAGTGTGTGAAGTGGTTCAAAGAATGCGGTACGTGCAAAAGCTTCGTTAAACACTGCATTAGTGCTGCTAAAGCTGCTTTGTGCACATCTTAACATTTTACGGATTGTGAATTCTAAGCTTTCTAACCTTTTTGTTTTTGATATGCCTCAAGCTTGCTGTTTAAGCTGGAATAAATTTTCTTAGTGTAATAAAAAAGGGCCAGCGATTGGCTGGCCCTTTAGGTTGCTTGGTGTGAACTATTAGTTAGTTAGTCCATACACATAAGCAGCTAGGATGTGCACCTTCTCTTCGCCCAGGAACTCAGCTTGAGCAGGCATCACACCTGTACGACCGTTACGTACAGTGTTTTCGATTTGCGACAAGCTCGTACCCCAAATCCAACCAGCAGGGCTGGTTAAGTCAGGTGAACCTAGCATCGCCATGCCTTTACCTTCTGGGCCGTGACAGGCTAGACAGGTAGTTGCATAGACTTTCTGACCGTTTTCCAGATCAGCGCTTGTGCCTTCAGGCGCTTTAAGGCCAGCTATTTCGTGGCGAACGTAGGCGGCAACGTCTTTAACACCGTCCTCACCTATGATTGCGCCCCAAGCAGGCATTACACCTGTACGACCGTGCAGGATACTCTTTTGAATAGTCTCTGCATCGCCACCCCAACGCCAGTCTTTGTCAGCTAGGTTTGGAAAGCCAGGGGAACCCTTAGCGTCCGAACCATGACAAATAGCACAGTGGTTAGCAAATAAGCGTGAGCCGATATCAATTGCTGCTGGATCTTTAGCAACATCTGCGATGCTCATTGCTTTGTATTTTGCAAAGATTGGACCGTATTTTTCGTCAGCCTTTGCGACTTCGCGCTCCCACTGCTTTGCAGAGGTCCAGCCGTCTTCGTAGCCTGGCAAAATACCCTTGTAGTTACCCATGCCTGGGTAAAGGATGAGGTAGCCGACTGCGAATACAACAGTGCCCATGTAAAGTAAGAACCACCAGCGTGGTAACGGGTTGTCATACTCGCGAATGCCGTCCCAGCTGTTTTCCATTGCTTCTTCGGCAATATCAGCACGTTGGCCTTTTGCCGTTGATAGTACTAACCACACTAAACCGATAATGGTCATCGTGGTGAGTAATATAACGTACCAACTCCAGAATGATGTCATTGGTGTGTACTCCTAGATGAGTTTTGGTCATTACGGGTATCAGTCGGTAAGCTTTCTTCGCCGAAGGGCAGCATGGCTGCCTCATCGAAACTTTTTTTACGCTTACTGCTGTATGCCCAGAATACGAGGCACACAAATGCGATAAGAATCATCGCTGTGCCTATACCACGTATTGTACCTATGTCCATTATGATTACCGTTTGTTCTTGATTGCTGTACCTAACACCTGCAGGTAAGCAACAATCGCGTCCATTTCGGTTTTGCCTTTTACAGCTGCTACCGCACCGCTTAAGTCTTCATCTGTGTAAGGAACACCGAGAGTTTTCAAAGCTTTCATTTTAGCAACAGTGTGATTACCGCTTAGCTTGTTTTGTGCAAGCCAGGGGTATGAAGGCATTTTGGACTCAGGTACCACGTTACGTGGATTGAACAAGTGAGCTTTGTGCCAGTCATCAGAATAGCGGCCGCCAACGCGATGCAAGTCTGGACCAGTACGCTTTGAACCCCATAGGAATGGGTGATCGTAAACAAACTCGCCTGCTACTGAGTAGTGACCATAACGCTCAGTCTCTGCACGGAATGGACGTACCATCTGTGAGTGACAGCCAACACAACCTTCGCGAATATAAATATCACGACCTTCTAGCTGTAGTGCGGTATAAGGCTTGAGACCCTCTACCGGCTCATTAACTACATCTTGGAAAAGGATGGGTACGATTTGCGTTAAGCCGCCAATGCTGACGACTAAAATCATGAGCAATGCCATTAAGGCAATGTTCTTTTCAATTGTATCGTGCTTAATCATTAGTGAGCTCCTTCAACCGTAAAACGGTTTGCAGCAGCAGCTTCAGCAGGATCCGCGCTGCGGATTGTTTTCCAGAGGTTCCAGGCCATTAGCAGCATACCGACGAAGAAGATAGTTCCACCAATTAGGCGTACCACAAAACCTGGATGACTTAACTCGATAGCCTCTTGGAAGGTATAAGTCAGTGTACCGTCATCGTTAATGGCGCGCCACATCAAACCTTGCGCAAGACCGTTGATCCAGAGCGAGGCAATGTAAAGAACAGTACCGATAGTCGACAGCCAGAAGTGGGTGTTGATTAGGTTAACGCTGTACATTTGCTCGCGACCAAAGAGGCGCGGAATTACATGGTACAGAGAACCAATGGAAACCATGGCAACCCAACCTAAAGCACCAGCGTGTACGTGGCCAACGGTCCAGTCGGTGTAGTGAGACAGTGCGTTAACTGTCTTAATGGACATCATTGGGCCTTCAAAAGTTGACATACCGTAGAATGCTAGGGATACCACTAAGAAGCGCAAGATTGGGTCGCTGCGCAGCTTATGCCATGCACCTGAAAGGGTCATCATACCGTTAATCATACCACCCCATGATGGAGCCAGCAGAATCAAGGACATGATCATACCTAAGGACTGCGCCCAGTCTGGGAGAGCAGTGTAGTGCAAGTGGTGCGGGCCTGCCCAGATATAGGTACAGATTAGAGCCCAAAAGTGCACAATTGACAGACGGTATGAGTAGATTGGACGCTCAGCTTGCTTGGGTACGAAATAGTACATCATACCGAGGAAGCCGGCAGTCAGGAAGAAACCTACTGCGTTATGACCGTACCACCACTGAACCAAGGCATCGGTTGCGCCAGAGTATACAGAGTAAGACTTAAGCAGACCGCCAGACAGTACTGGTATAGCTAAGCTGTTTATGATGTGCAACATTGCAACGGTTAAAATAAAGCCACCGAAGAACCAGTTACCAACATATATGTGCTTCGCTTTACGCTTGGCTACCGTGCCAAAGAAAACGATGGCGTAGCTTACCCACACCACAGCAATCAAGATATCGATAGGCCACTCAAGCTCTGCGTATTCCTTAGAGGTGGTGAAACCCAGCGGTAAGCTGATAGCTGCACAGAGAATCACTAGCTGCCAACCCCAGAAGGTGAAGGCTGCAAGCTTAGGTGCAAACAAAGGTGTTTGGCAGGTACGCTGCACAGAGTAGTAGCACGTTGCGAATAACGCACAGCCACCGAATGCAAAAATAACTGCGTTTGTGTGGAGCGGACGTAGACGACCATAGGTTGTCCACGGAAGATCCATGTTAAGTTCAGGCCAAACCAGCTGGGCAGCAATCAGAACGCCTACTAGCATTCCGACAATTCCCCAGACCACCGTCATGATGGCGAACTGGCGTACAA
>SMER01000262.1_pt1 | contig 23906 bp, 20 predicted proteins | sample 2456411 | NCBI WGS metagenome assembly SMER01 (sample SAMN10132597, study PRJNA489261) | soil metagenome | isolation source: day1 antibiotic-silt loam soil ammended with raw manure from dairy cow... | place: USA | collected 2015-05-01 | reverse complement strand
TAAAAATCAGAATGTACGCGAAGATTCTGCCATTGCAGTATTTTGGTCGTTGGGAATGGCATTGGGAATTATTCTTATATTCCTGTCTCCAGGCTATGCTCCCAATCTTTCAGAATACCTTTTTGGGAATATCCTCACCATTAGTCAAACAGATATACTCTTGTTGGCAATATTGAGCGCAGTGTTAATTGTGTTTTTCACCTATTTCTATCGCTCCATTCTCAATACATCATTCGACAAGGAGTTTGCTAAAACTCGTGGTGTGCCAGTTGCTTTTTTGGAATATACACTTATCATGTTGGTGGCTGTTACTATTGTGCTCAGCATTCGTTTGGTGGGAATAGTATTGCTGATATCATTGTTGACTGTTCCACAAATGACAGCCAATATCTTTACCAACCGTTTCTCCAAAATAATGCTTGGATCAGTCGTAATAAGTTTTGTAGGTTGTGTAGCAGGATTGCTACTATCCTACTTCTTAAATGTTCCATCGGGTGCATTCATTATTTTTGTGTTGATATTGATATTCTTGTTAGCTAAGCTCGGAGAGCGTTTATTTAGGGTGAAAAGTAAAGCTTAGCTCTGCATATTTTCATTTAATATAGAACTATAATCCAATGAAAAACTTACTTCTATCTTCTTTATTCTTCTCATTATCGTTTTTGATGATGGCTCAAACTGGTAAGGTGTATGACAACCTTTCAATGAAAAGCGAAATCCTAAATATGGAGCGCAAGTTTGCAATATATTTACCACCTGATTATGAAACATCGCAACGAGATTATCCTGTTCTTTACCTACTTCACGGTTCAGGAGACAATCAAACAGGTTGGGTGCAATTTGGCGAAATTCTACGTATTGCTGATAAAGCCATTTTAGAAGGTAGTGCAACAGCCATGATTGTGGTAATGCCGGACGCTGATACTGCGCAACGAGGTTATTTCAATAGCATCAGTGGTGATTGGCGCTATGAAGATTTCTTTTTTCAAGAATTGATGCCTTTTGTTGAAAATGAATATCGTATTAGAAAAGACAAACGTTACCGAGCTGTTGCTGGGCTCTCTATGGGTGGAGGCGGAGCATTTGTTTATGCATTGCGCCATCCCGAGCTATTCTCATCGGCTTGTCCGTTGAGTGCTTCGTGCGGTCCTTTGAGTATGGAGGATATGGATCGTTACAAATTGCGTGAAGGAATGGATAATGCTACCGCTGCAGAATTGGAAGCTTATTATAAGAAACACAGCGTGCTCGATATGGTGAAAAATATGCCAGACGAGCAGAAAAAAGCAGTGCGTTGGTTTATAGATTGTGGGGATGATGATTTTCTATACGAGGGCAACTCGCTTGTTCATATCGAAATGCGCAAGAACAACATCCCTCATGAATACCGTGTTCGCAATGGAGGACACACTTGGACTTATTGGCGTGAATCGCTACCTGTAGTATTGTCGTTTATTTCTGATGCTTTTCATCAGTATTGATTTCTGATTAATATGTTTTTTCAAAAATACTCTGCAGAATGCTGTAGAGTGTAAGCTATAGTTTAATCATATCTATATCTTTAAATGCTTTATTTGGAATATGATTCGAATGATATTAGAAAGCCATTCGAAAGGTCTTCGAAGAGTTATTAAAATATGAAAGAGTTTCTAATTCAAATACGAAGTATAAGGGTCAGCCTTCTCTTCTTCAGTCCACTTTCTGGAAACACTACATCCCGTGCAGCTCCCACAAGGCCCCCCTTCATTTTCTACAAAGAAAAAACGGTACACACTGCGTAGTAGTATTGCAGCTACTGCAACTCCAATGATGATGACAATAATTAGTTGTAAGTCCATATCAATAAAACGAATTAATGAGCATAATGTTTAAAACAGCATCCCTATTTGATAAGTCAAGAATGCAATGACCCATGCCAGGAGGGTAGTGTAAACGATAGTGAACAGACCCCATTTCCATGAGCCTGATTCTTCTTTAATAGCAACAATAGTGGCAATACATGGAAAATATATTAGCACAAATAACATGAGAGCAACGGCAACAATTGGAGTAAATACGGGTGTTCCATCGCTATATGTTTCATTCTGTATGCGTGTTTGAAGCGACTCTTGACTCTGTCCATCTCCAGGATAAAGAACTCCAAGTGTACTAACCACTATTTCCTTAGCAGCCATGCCAGTGATAATACTTACCGATATTTTCCAATCGAAACCTAATGGACGCATAACTGGTTCAACGAAATGACCTATCTTTCCTATGTAAGAGTTTTCTTGGTGTACAGAAGCGCGCATAACTTCAATGCCCGCAACAAGGCTATCTTGCTTTTGTGAAGATATTTCACCTTGTGAAAATAATACTGCTGTTTGTTCTATCTGTTCATCAAAAACCTTTTCAGTTGTTTTGTTGTGTGGAAAATAGCCCAAAAACCATATCACAATAGAGGCTATAAGGATAATGCCCCCCATCTTTTGTAAATACTGACGAGATTTGTCCCACATATGTGTGACAGTCGATTTCACAGTCGGCATGCGATAGGGAGGTAGCTCCATTACAAATGGGGTGTTCTCTTCTTTAAACATTGTTTTGCGAAACACCTTAGACAGTATTACAGCAAGTAGAATGCCGAATATATATATTGAGAACAGTGCCAAGCTGGCATGTTTAGGGAAGAAGGCACTCACAAAAAGAATGTAAATGGGTAGTCGGGCACTACAAGACATAAGTGGATTGATGAGCATTGTAATCATTCGGCTACTTCGGCTTTCAATGGTACGAGTTGCAAGAATGGCGGGCACGTTGCAACCAAAACCCATGATGAGAGGTATGAACGACTTGCCGTGCAAACCTATTTTGTGCATCACTTTGTCCATAATGAATGCCGCGCGGGCCATATAGCCCGAGTCTTCCATAAACGAAATGAATGCATAGAGTATGACTATGTTGGGCAAGAAAACAATAACTCCGCCAACACCTCCTATAATACCATCTACTAATAAGTCTTTTAGTGGACCATCGGCCATATTAGAACGAACAAAATTACCAATAAGTTGCACTAACCACTCGATCCATTCCATCGGATAGTTTCCTAAGCTGAATGTGGCTTCAAACATAATCCACATAAATACGAAGAAGAGAGGGAAACCAAAGTATTTGTTTGTCACAATAGTATCGAGAATACGCGTTGTCTCTGATATATTGGTTTTTTCTGAAAGTGTTTCTCGCAGTCCACCCGCAATAAATCCATAACGTGCATTAGTGAAAGCCGATTCAGGGTCTTCCCGCAATAAGTTCTCTATGTATGTACGCTCTCTCTCAGCTCTGGCAAAAATTGCTTGGTGATTTTCGAGAGTTTTTACAACTTCATGTATGTCTTTGTCGTTTTCCAACAGCTTTATACACAAGTAACGTAGAGGCATATTTAGATGAGAGATATCCGTCTTAGCAAACTGTTGCTCCAATCTATGAAGAGCTTTTTCTAATACTCTTCCATATGAAATATGTACACTGTCATCCTCGTTTTCGGATTTTGCCTCGTACATCTCAATAATTTTATCAAGCATGGCAGGAATGCCAAATCCTTTTTTACCAATAGTGGGAATGATAGGTGTATCTATCATTAATGACAATGTCTCATGGTCAAAGTCTCGTCCAGTCCCTTGCAGCTCATCGTACATGTTTAGAGCTATAACCATGGGAACTTTCAGCTCCATTAGTTCAGTGGTTAGATACATGTTGCGCTCAAGAGATGAGGCCGAAACCACATTGATAATTACATCAGGTTTCTTTTCTAAGATATGCTTTCGCACAAATAGCTCTTCGGGTGTATATGCCGACAGGGAATAGGTTCCAGGCAAATCCACCATTTTGAAAGTGTACCCTTTGTGTTTTAATCTCCCCTCTTTTGAATCTACTGTTACTCCACTATAATTGCCCACATGCTCGTGTGAACCTGATGCGATATTAAAAATTGAAGTTTTACCCGAGTTAGGATTACCAACTAAAGCTACCGTTATCGTTTTGGAGTCTTTTTGATGTTTAGGTGGTTTAGGTGGATGAATAAAAATACTTTGGTTAAAGCTTCTCTCACTATCTTTTTCCACTCTTGCCTGTTCATATTTAGGCACATCATATTTGACCATCGATATCTCTATCATTACTGCTTCACTACGGCGCAACGAAACCTCATACTCCATAATATTGTATTTGATGGGGTCTTTGAGAGGTGCATTCAAGATCGATTTAACCTCTTGGCCACGTACAAACCCCATTTCTAGCAAACGCTTGCGAAACGCACCGCTTCCGTTCACTTTCACAATGTAGGCTTTGTCGCCGGTATGTAGTTCTGATAAACGCATATATGGAATGATGGTTGAGTTTTGTGAAATAGCTCAAACACAATAACTGTGTAAAATTTGAAAGTGCAAAGATGCGTATATTTATTGTAACTGCCGAGGCAAAAGAGGCTTTATTTACAACTGTTTTAAATAGTGAGAGCTCTGAAACATGCAGTTTGACTTGCATAACTGCATGTTATATAGTTATGTAAAGGTAAAATATAATTTCAAAAGTGTATCGGTCTATACTCTTTTATAAATAGGTTTAAATTTCATTAGAGATTTTTCAATCGATTTACATGAAGACTCTTTTATAATTTCAATTATCGACTTAAAAACATCATTTAAGTACTCCGTTTTCTATTCGTGGATTTTTCTTTGTATTTTTGCAATTAGAATATAAAAAGAACATTCATATAACAACATAATTATTGAATCCTTATGGCTACAAAAACCTTTAAGTATCAAGACACTTTTCCTTTGACGGAAGACAAAACTAATTACTACCTACTAACAAAAGAACATGTTTCCACCTCTGAATTTGAGGGTAAGCAAGTTCTGAAAGTTGCTCCTGAAGCTTTAACCCTTTTGGCTCAACACGCTTTTCGTGATGTAAACTTCTTGTTACGTCCTGATCACCAAGCTCAGGTGGCTCAAATATTATCAGACCCTGAAGCAAGTGAAAATGATAAGTTTGTAGCATTAACTTTCTTGCGAAATTCAGAGATTTCTGCTAAAGGAGTTCTTCCTTTCTGTCAAGATACAGGCACTGCTATTATTATGGGTAAAAAAGGGCAACAAGTATGGACTGAAGGATGTGATGAAGAGGCCCTTTCAAAAGGTGTTTTCAATACATACGTGAACGAAAACTTGCGTTATTCTCAAAATGCGGCACTCAATATGTACGATGAAGTGAATACAGGATGCAATCTTCCTGCACAAATCGATTTGTATGCAACTGGAGGTGATGAGTACAATTTCTTATGCGTTGCAAAAGGTGGAGGATCGGCCAACAAAACTTTTCTATATCAAGAAACGAAAGCTCTGCTTACTCCAGGTAAATTGGAGGAATTCTTGATTGATAAAATGAAATCGCTGGGTACAGCTGCTTGTCCTCCCTATCATGTTGCATTTGCAATTGGTGGAACATCGGCAGAGTCTAACTTGAAAGTTGTGAAATTAGCTTCAACAAAATATTACGACAACTTGCCAACTGAAGGAAACGAAGGAGGGCAAGCTTTCAGAGATTTAGAAATGGAAGCTAAGTTGAAGAAAGCATCCGAAGAGTTAGGTCTTGGTGCTCAGTTTGGTGGAAAGTATTTTGCACACGATATCCGTGTGGTTCGTTTGCCACGTCATGGTGCATCTGCACCAATTGGTATGGGCGTTTCATGCTCTGCCGACCGTAATATAAAAGCAAAGATAAATAAAGATGGTATCTGGATAGAGAAAATGGAAGACAATCCTACTCGATTGATTCCTGAAGTGTATCGCGAGGTTGGTGAAGGGGGTGGTGTTGTGATTGACTTGAACCAACCCATGGCTGATATCTTGGCAGAATTAACCAAGCATCCAGTTTCAACACGTTTGTCATTAAACGGAACTATTATTGTTGGACGCGACATGGCTCACGCCAAACTAAAAGAGCGTATTGACAATGGCGAAGGTTTACCACAATACATCAAAGACCATCCAATCTATTATGCAGGACCTGCAAAAACTCCAAAAGGATATGCTTCTGGTTCTATGGGCCCTACTACTGCAGGCAGAATGGACTCTTATGTAGATCTTTTCCAATCGCATGGAGGAAGCTTAGTGATGCTTGCCAAAGGCAACAGAAGTCAACAAGTAACTGATGCATGTAAAAAACATGGTGGTTTCTATTTGGGTAGTGTTGGTGGACCAGCTGCAAGCTTGGCTCACAATAGCATTAAGAAACTAGAATGCTTAGAGTATCCTGAATTGGGTATGGAAGCTATCTGGAAGATTGAAGTTGAGAACTTCCCTGCATTTATTCTTGTAGATGACAAAGGGAATGATTTTCATGAAACTGTAAATCAACCAAACTGCGGTTCTTAGTAACTATAGAATAGATATTGATAAACAAAAATTGCTTCTAAGGAAGCTGTGTGAATATTAAAAGAGTGTGTTTCATTGTGGAATACGCTCTTTTTGATAGATGTATGTTCAAAAGCATTAGTTAAAGATTAAGAATCTACTTTATAACCTTTGTAGATATTGTCAAAATGATGTTTCTTTGTTAATAAGCAAGACAAAATAATAAATTAAATAATAGAAAGAGTTATGAAAAAAATAGCTTTGTTGTTATTAGTTGGTTTTGTGTCTGTTAGTGGCATTGCCATTGGACAAAACCGAACTGAAACTACCTTAGAAAAAGGGTGGAAGTTTACCCGCGAAGATAATGTAGCATCTATCAATAAAGATTTCGATGATCGCAATTGGGAGTCGGTGCGTATTCCCCACGATTGGGCAATATATGGACCCTTTAGCTCAACCAACGACCGCCAAGATGTGGCCATCACGCAAGATGGGCAGAAAGAAGCCATGGAACATGCTGGTCGTACAGGGGGTTTGCCTTTTGTAGGTGTTGGATGGTATAGAAATACATTTGAAGTTCCAACTTTTTCAGCCGACAAAAAGGTAACTATCCAGTTTGATGGAGCAATGAGCAATGCTCACGTATATGTAAATGGCAAAGAAGCTGGAATATGGCGCAACGGATACAATACTTTCCATTTTGATATAACCGATCTTATTAACAAAGATGGTAAAAACAATACTTTGGCTGTTCGTCTTGAGAACTTCTCTGAACAATCGCGCTGGTATCCTGGTGCAGGTTTGTATCGCAATGTACATGTGATTGTGACAAATGATTCGCACATTCCAGTGTGGGGAACTTATGTTACTACTCCTCGCGTGAATGACGAATTTGCAGAAGTGAATGTGAAAACCAAAATAGAGTTTCCTGAAGGCGCTAACAACTCTTCCGACTATGAACTGGAAACAGTGGTTAAAGATATAGAAGGCAATCCAGTTGCTCAACAAATAGACAAACTTGGCGCTTTTGCTAATAAAGAGTTCGACCAATCACTCATTGTGATGAATCCTGTGTTGTGGGACATAGAGCAACCCAATCTTTACTCTGTACAATCTACATTGAAGAAGGCTGGATCTGTTATCGACACCTACAATACCACCTTCGGTATTAGAGATATAAAGATAATTCCTAACGAAGGATTTTTCTTAAATGGTCGCATGGTTAAATTTAAAGGTGTTTGTATGCATCACGACCTTGGCCCATTGGGAGGAGCTGTTAATGATGCAGCCATTCGTCGTCAGATTCGCATATTGCAAGATATGGGTGTGAATGCTATACGTACTGCTCATAATATGCCTGCTCCTGAATTGATTAAAGCTGCGGATGAAATGGGTATGATGATTGCTGTAGAAACATTTGACGAGTGGGGCATTGCAAAAGTGAGTAATGGCTACAACAAATATTTCGACGAATGGGCAGAGAAAGATGTTGTGAATGTAGTGCACCATTTCCGCAACAATCCAAGTGTTGTAATGTGGTTCATTGGCAACGAGGTAGAAGAGCAAAGCGTGATGTGGGGATCGAGAGTAGCTCGTTTCTTGCAAGATATTGTGCAACGCGAAGACCCAACCCGTTTTGTTTCTAACGGAATGGACCGCCCAGATGCTGTATATGCCAATGGTATGGCAGCTATGATGGAGGTTGCTGGTTTCAACTACCGTCCTTTCAGATACAAAGAAGCTTACGGTCGTTTGCCACAACAGATAATATTGGGTGCAGAAACTGCATCAACAGTCAGTTCACGTGGAACATACAAATTCCCTCTTGAACGCAAATCAATGGCTACTTACGATGATCACCAGTCATCATCATACGACGTAGAGCATTGCAGTTGGAGTGATTTGCCCGAAGATAACTTTGTGTATCACGACGATCTGCCCTATTGTATTGGTGAATTCGTGTGGACAGGTTTTGACTATTTAGGCGAACCAACTCCCTATTATACGAACTGGCCAAGCCATAGCTCACTATTTGGTATTGTTGATTTAGCGGGTATTCCAAAAGACAGATTCTATCTCTATCGTAGTCATTGGGCTCCCGAGAAAGAAACTTTGCACATATTGCCTCACTGGACATGGAAAGGACGCGAAGGCGAAACCACTCCTGTGTTTGTTTACACCAATCACCCAACAGTAGAGTTATTTATCAACGGAGTAAGCCAAGGCAAACGCACCAAAGATACATCTATAGGCATTGATAGTACATACACCGATAAAGCGCAAAAGGATTTTGAGCGTCAAAAACGTTATCGTCTGATGTGGATGGATACAAAATACGAACCAGGTACAGTGAAAGCTGTTGCTTATGATGCCAATGGCAATGAAATGGGTACTGAAGAGATTCACACAGCAGGTGCACCACATAGCTTAGTCCTTGAAGCAGACCGCAAAACTATTAAAGCTGATGGTAAAGACCTTTCGTTTATCACCGTATCGGTGGTTGACAAAGATGGCAACTTGTGTCCTCATGCCGATGACTTGGTAAAGTTTAAAGTGAATGGTGCAGGATCTTATCGTGCAGGAGCAAATGGCAATTCAGCATCGTTGGATCTATTCCACGAACCACAAATGCACTTCTTCAATGGAAAATTGACAGCCATTGTAGAATCATCTGAAAAAGCAGGAACAATCAAGTTTGAAGCATCAGCCAAAGGCGTAAAGAATGCTTCAATGGAAATAGAAACAGTATTGTAATAAAAAGAGAAAATCCTTGAAATTTCATGACGACTTCAAAGCTGCACTTGCCTTGTTGCCTTCTAAGGAGAAGGACAAGCTGTTGTGGCGGCTGATAAAACGTGATGAGCTCTTGGCTCGTCGTTTAGAGTTCGAACTGCTGGTTCCTTACGACGCTATAGATAAGCGCAATGAGTTGGCAGGTCATATCCGCAAAGGAATAGCCCGTTACAACGGAGGAGGATATAGATTGGCAGAAATCTTATCGCAATGCAGACGCTTCAGTGGCGATATTACGCGCCATGTATACGTAACCAAAGATAAAGTGGGTGAGATAACGCTCAACTTAATTCTCTTGCAAGAAGCATTAGCCCTGTTGTACCGACCACCTTTTCGTTTCTCTTTTAGAGTAGTGGAGAAATACCTGACGTATATGATGAACAAGCTCTACAGAACATGCATTATGATTAACAAACTGCATGTAGACTATCACTTAGAGCTGGAAGATGACGCACAGAAGCTTGGAAAAATTATAAACACCAATCCCGACCTCGTGAAATATGCGAGAACTGTAAAATTCAACGTAGATTGGCTCATCGATATGGATATTCCTGAAGATATGGATACTTACTACAAAACGATAAAGCAACAAGGATTGCTTAAATAGATTCTAAATCATTAAAGAGATAAAGCAGACAGCAATGTCTGCTTTTTTCATTTCTGGGTTTCTTGTTTGGGCTCTCTCTTTATTTACTGCAAACGAACAACTTTTCTTATCCAACTTGATAATTACTCGAATGCAAAAAAGCTATTTGTTGTTTCAAAATCTAAAGTAATGTTTAATTTATGAAGCGTCTATTTGCTAATCTATTGAGATATCTTTTTTAAAACATTTTGCATTACTACAAAATGATTAAAACAGTTGAAACTTGCATCCACCACGGGGGAAATGTTTGAAAACACATTATTTTCATTTTGTTGATCAAGTTTGCTCCATTTATCTCTTAATATTCCAATTCCCGATGTGAAATTTCTTTTACATCAGTTGATTTTTCAATCTTTGGCTGCTTTTTCTTTTTTCACCGCATTTTCATCACACATTTGTTCAAAAAAGCATCATTTTATCGATTCAAAACATTTCCACGGCCGTAGATTCAATTTTCATGAGATAGATGCCCAATCCACGACGGAGGATTTAACTTCTACCTGTTTCATGCTACAACTTTGAGTGAACTGTAAATAATAACAGTATAATTTTTTCAAATTGATACTTATGGAATAATGAAAACAAAAAGCGTGTCAGATAAAACTCTTGGTAAGATAGGAGAACTGATTTTTAAATTAGTTTTGGGGGTTGTGTTTACTTCCATAATTGTAAAATTGCAAGTATTTGCAGTTTGAAAACAGTTGCTTTATTTACAACTATTAACGTCGTTCTTTTCCTTATCTAAAAGTCAAACTCCTATTTGCACCTTATATAAGGAAGAGTTTAATTACAACTATTATTTTAAGTAGAAGGGGTTACTAAAACACATTCCTGCCGATTTAAATGAGTACTTCTATTCAATAATGCAACAAGCATTGCTTAAATGATTGAAAAAAGCAGCCTAAAAGGTCTGCTTTTTCGTTTTTAGGGTTGTTTATAATAGCGATAAACCTTAAATTTGACTTTCACTTTAAAAACAATATTCATGAAAACAAAACTAACACTTAACCCATGTTTGGACTTGGTATTGGCTATAATTTTGTGTCGATAGTGGGCAATGATGTACGCCCTGTTGAGATTTCATTCCGATACCGCATCAATAGCAACAATATGTTGCAATTGTATGTGCCGTTTTTGCATCAAAACGATGATTTCACTTCACAAAGTCACCCAGATATTGAGCTTGTCAATACTTCGCTCGACAGTAAGAAGCGTTTGTACGGTGTGGGGTTGGACTATGATTATGCATTGCATACATTTTCGGCGCTCGATTTTGTTATTGGATTGAGGGCGGAGTATCAACTTTATAAATACACAACCAATTTGACCAACAATTACACCCAATCAACTACAGGAATTACCAATAGCTTTGATGCTACCGATTTGACATCACTAAACAAGAAGACGCGCAACTATGTAATAAGTCCCAATGTTGGGATGAGGCTGTACTTCAATAAGTTTGCCATAGATACCAAGTTTCTACTCTCTATGATATCTTCGCGGGGTGATGTTGATCACCGCATTGAAGCAAAGAAGAATCTTACATCTAACATTGTATCGACTACTGAAGAATGGACCGATGAAATATCTACCAAGTTTAAGCTGAAACCAGCCGTGATGATGTCGGTATCATACTTTTTTTAATGGATACAACCTCCTATACGAAATAGAAAGAACCTTTACCATTTGTTGTAGGGGTTTCTTTTTTTTATAGATAGAGCATTTTGCATACAAAACTCTTATTCGATAACTTATTTGTATATTTGCAACCTGAAAAACTAACAGACAATATAAACAAATGGCAAAGAATAGACGTGAACTCCCATTGCACGAAGGGGTAGAGATAGTAGATGTGGCTGCAGAAGGCAAATCAATAGCAAAAGTGGATGGACTGGTGGTGTTTGTACCCTTTGCCGTTCCTGGCGATGTGGTAGATATACAAACATACCGCAAACGCAAAGGATTTGCTGAAGGACGTGTGATGCGTTTCGTAGAATATTCGGCCGATAGGGTAGAGCCTGTTTGCGAACATTTTGGTGTTTGTGGCGGATGCAAGTGGCAAATGTTGCCATACGAACTTCAACTACAACATAAACACAAACAAGTAACAGACAACCTCACAAGAATTGGCAAAGTAGAATTGCCCGAAATATCTCCCATCATGGGAGCTCCCGAAACAACGTTTTATCGCAACAAATTAGAGTTTACATTCTCCAACAAGCGATGGCTCACTGAAGCCGAGATTGGCAGTGAACGTGAGTTTACTCAAATGAATGCTTTGGGCTTTCATATTCCTAAAATGTTTGATAAAGTGTTGGATATAAAAAAATGTTGGTTGCAAACAGATGTATCTAACCAAATAAGAAACTCTATACGCGCGTTTTGTTTTCAACACGATTTCACTTTCTTCGATCTGCGTGAACAAGTTGGCCTGATGCGTACCTTGATAATCCGCACCACCAGCACCGAAGAACTCATGGTGATTGTGGTTTTTGCTGAAGACGATGAGGAGAAACGCGAAATGATGATGAAACATCTTGCAGATACGTTCCCTCAAATTACTTCATTGCTTTACATCATTAATAGTAAACGGAACGACACCATTACCGATCAAGAAGTAATAACTTGGAAGGGCAACGATTGTATTTATGAAGAGATGGAGGGATTGAAGTTTAAAATTGGCCCTAAATCTTTCTATCAAACCAATAGTGAACAGGCTTACAACCTCTATAAAGTGGCACGCGATTTTGCCCAGCTCTCCAAAACCGACTTGGTGTACGATTTATATACAGGCACGGGCACAATTGCCAACTTTGTGGCGCGCGACGTAGCCAAAGTGGTAGGCATAGAGTATGTGGAGGAAGCCATTGAGGATGCCAGAGTTAACTCTGAAGCCAATGGCATTGACAACACCCTCTTTTTTGCTGGCGATATGAAAGATATTTTGAACCAAGAGTTCATCCTGGAGCATGGTCGTCCCGATGTGTTGATAACTGATCCACCTCGTGCCGGAATGCACACCGATGTGATTGATGCCATTCTGTTTGCCAATCCCAAACGCATTGTATATGTAAGTTGCAACCCTGCCACACAGGCACGCGACCTAAATTTATTAGACGCAAACTATAAAGTAACACGAGTACAACCCGTAGATATGTTCCCCCACACACATCATGTGGAGAACGTGGTTTTGTTGGAACGTAGGTAGAGACAATGTCTATATGTTTGAGTTGTAATTTTTGAGCATACACTCTACAAACAAAAAGCAATCCATTTTAATGGGTTGCTTTTTTTGGTTGAAAACAATATATATATTTACAAATGTATCTATTGAGAATAATATAGGATCTTTTTATGAACCTCTTGCTCTATTCTTGTCGAAAACTATAAAGTATTATAGGATAATTTAGATGATCTGTTGAAACAAAAAAGAGAGAAACAATCATTTACGTTTCTGTTTTTAACTCGCTTGCATGCTTTTGCAAAGCGAAATGTTTTCAATTGAATCAATTATTTCACTACTTCTACTTTATAACCTTCTTTCTGCAATCTCTTGATCAAGCCATCATCGCCTACTAAGTGCAAGCATCCCACGGCAATAAACGATGGTTTTTTGCTCATCATCTCTGGCAATATGTCCATCCACTTCTCATTTCTTTTTTTATTTAGTTCATCCTTTTCCTCTTCGGTGCTCGGGCAGGGGTTGTTGGGATCTTCTTCTTCATAGAGTTTGGCCATGGCTGTCAAATCTTGCGCATAGTAGGCTGTCATCAATCTGTCCATCTGTTTTTTACCATAGTCCATGTTCTTGATGGTACATAGCAACGATTCGGCTTGACGCTGAATGGGTTGCGATCCGAACAATACATCTATTTGGTCTTGCACAGTTTCCAATCCTTGTGTTTGGCGGTATCTATCGCGCGCCTCTTTTTGGAAATGCTCGTCCATGCTCAAACCCTCTTCATCTGAAGGATAAAGCTTCTTGTACATCATCACTGTCAATAGCGTGTTAAGCATAGCAGGTTTCATTTGTCCAAATTGGTTTAGTCCTGCACCTACATATTCTTTCAGTGTTTCGTCTAATAACTTGTAGTCTTCCTCGTTCAGCAATTTATCGTAGCTCTCTCCCTCTGGCATCAATGATGCCATCATCAGCTGCATTTGCATCTCGCCCATGTTGTTCATGTCTAATTCTCCAATGGTTTGCTCTGTTGCCATAAAGGCCTCATCAAGCCCATCAATGCTATCTAAGAATGACAGCGGCACCAAGTGGTGTGTTCCATAAAGATAAGAGGGTTGTTCAAGATTGTTGCCCGATATCTTCCAAAGCAGTCCTGTTTGTTGTTTAGGTTTTGCGCACGATGTCAAGCTAACGCTTAGTAGCAATAAAAAAGTAAGTGTTTTGTGTAGCATGTTTTATTATTTAGTTTGTAAAATAGATACTTTATTGTCGTTGCCAATTCCAATCCAATCGAAAATAATACAGAAGATTGTAAACGATGGGATGATATCTGTGAATGGCAATAGCTCCTCGGCAAATGTGCTGAAAGCTGAATATTAACCTCGCTTCTCTCCAAACATTTTATAGCTAATGATAGCAGCGATAAGAGCACAAATAATATCGGAGAACTCACCGACAAAAGGAATTGCAAAGCTGATATATCCAATTGCATCCAACAGAAGGCATAGTATAAGTTACTTTATTTTGTAATTCATTGCTCTTTGTCTTATTACGTCACAATTGCATTACCTCTCCTATCACTATATATTGTGAGGGGTTGTTTGTACAAATATAGTACATTGGATTTAAATATCTGTCAAATATTTTGCTTATATGCCACTTTCTGTCACATTATTATACAGAAAAGGACTGTTCCTATTGGTACAGCCCTTTATCAATATATAGTTTTGGGTGTGCAGTTTATGTTGCTGAAGCTGGATCAGAATCCAGTGTGCGCTGTCCCAACTCTTTGTCTAACATGTAGATAGCATGACCTTGATTGCCAATAAGATTCAGTGCATCTATAATTCCTTGCACAGACTCTTCCTCTTCCACTTGTTCGCTCACAAACCACTGCAATACATTGTCAGTAGCATAGTCTTTCTCTTCACGTGCAATGGCTACTAAGTTGTTAATGTTGGCTGTCACAACCTTCTCGTGTGCCAATGAATCTTCAAATGCCGATAGAGCAGAGTCCCAGCTGTTTGCTACTTTATCTATTGGTTTTAGCTCCACCTTGCTTCCTTTTGCAACCATGTAGTTCATAAACTTCATAGCGTGTTGTTGTTCTTCTTCAAATTGTTTTTCAAACCAATTAGCAAATCCTGGCAATCCCTTGCTAGAGAAGTGTGTTGACATAGATAAATAGAGATATGCTGACCATAGCTCTACATTAATTTGTTTGTTGATAGCGTCTTCTAGTTTTTTGTTTAGCATAAATGTGTGTTGTTAAATAAGATTTCTGTGTTTTACTCTTACTCTAAGTTATACATTGGTTTCCCGAGAGCATAATTTGTTTAAAACAACACATAACTCTTTTTATTGTTTTTGAAAACTTCATGCTCTTAGTTATTATTAGATAGATAGAGTCTCTTTTTATAATATGATTACATAAAAAAGGACCGAAATGATAGGATAAAATTCTTATAGATGAAAATAATAACTAAATTTGTGGCTAAATACAAATGAAGATAGTTTATAAAACATCCAATTATAAACATTTCAGATATAGATATGATTGAACACGAAGGAACCATAGATAATATAAACGGCAATCAGTATACCATACGTATCACGCAAACCACAGCTTGTAGTGAGTGTCATGCTAAAGGCGCATGTATGGCTGCCGATACCAAAGTGAAAATGGTAGACGTGGTTGATACTTCTGGTCATTTCAAACTGAATGAGCGAGTTTTGCTTTCTGGCAAAACCTCCATTGGTTATAAAGCCATTTTGTGGGCATTTGTGCTTCCATTGATTCTTATGATGAGTGTCATTTTTGCATCTATATCTATTTGGCATGTGGGTGAGCTTCAGTCTGCTTTTATGGCTCTTGTAGCTCTGGTTCCCTATTATGGTCTTCTTTATTTAGTACGTCGCAAGATGGGTGAAAAACTAGCATTTTCAATAAAAAAACTAAACTAACTATTAGGTATGAATATGATGTTAATGGCGGTAGGTATATTAGGTGCTGTTGGCGCTGGTGGAGCTACCATATTATATTTCATTGGTCAGAAATTTAAAGTTGACGAAGACCCTCGCATAGAGCCTGTACAGGACGCTTTGCCAGGTGTCAATTGTGGTGCATGCGGTTTTCCCGGATGCAATGCTTTTGCTATTGCATGTGTTGAAGCTGATGAGCTTGATGATCTGAACTGTCCTGTGGGCGGAGCCGAAACAATGGCGAGCGTAGCTTCTCTTTTAGGAAAAACTGCATCAAAAGCAGCTAAAAAGATTGCTGTAGTTCGCTGTAATGGAACCTGTGATAATCGTCCTCGCAAAAACGAATATGATGGAGCTACAAGTTGTGCAATAGCTGCACAATTGTATGGGGGCGATACTGATTGCTCGTTTGGCTGTTACGGTTTGGGAGATTGCGAAGCGGTGTGTCCGTTTGATGCAATACATGTGAACCCTGTAACACTAATTCCTGAAGTGGACGAAGAGAAATGTACTGCGTGCAACAAATGCGTCGTGGCTTGTCCTAAAAATATTATCGAGTTGCGTAAACAGGGGCCAAAATCACGTCGTATATTTGTGAGCTGCATGAACCAAGATAAAGGAGCACCAGCAAAGAAATCGTGTGATGTGGCTTGTATAGCTTGCGGTAAGTGTGTAAAAGCTTGTCCGTTTGAGGCCATTACAATTACAAACAATCTGGCGTATATTGATGATGATAAGTGTAGGCTGTGTCGCAAGTGTGTTCCAGTTTGTCCTACAGGATCAATATGGGAACTTAACTTCCCTCCTCCTCGCAAGAAAGAGCCTGAGGCTGAGGTTGCTACAGTAGATGCTTAGCTCATAGAAGAAATTAAAGAATAACGAGTTTAACTAAATAAGGAGTAATTGATTCATTCCCGCTTGGAAAACTAAACATTCCAAAGCCGATTGATATATTATAATTGTATGTTAAAAACATTTCGAATTGGTGGTATTCACCCAAAAGAAAATAAATTTTCTGCAGGAAAATCTATAGAGTCGATTGCAATACCCACTCAGGTAATTGTTCTATTGGCCCAACATATTGGTTTGTGTCTGCCAATATCCACTCTTCAGTTTCGGGCAAGGTGAAAAAAATTGACAAAGCGCTTGATGCAAGTGGATATAAACGTGAAGCAATTTTTATAGATGTAGAGGGCGACGATTGGGAAGAGACCATAGATAGAACAGACACCCTTGTGCGTGAGTGCAATTTAAGTGCAAAAGAAATTATTGAAAAAATTGCATCAGCTGGTATAGTTGGTATGGGCGGAGCTACGTTTCCAACCCACGTGAAGCTAACACCTCCTCCAGGAACTAAAGCTGAGATGCTTATTATAAATGGTGTAGAGTGCGAACCATATCTCACAGCCGATCATACGTTGATGATGCAGAAAACAGAAGAAATTCTTGTTGGTACGCAATTGCTCATGAAAACAGTCAATGTTAATAAAGCAGTTATTGGTATAGAAAACAATAAGCCCGATGCAATACAGAAATTTACACAAGCTGCAAAGTCTTATCCTGGAATAGCAGTTCAGGCTCTAAAAGTGCAATATCCACAAGGTGGAGAGAAGCAACTGATAGATGCTGTGATGCGTAGACAAATTGCAAGTGGAGCACTTCCTATATCAGTAGGGGCAATTGTACAGAATGTTGGCACAGCCTTTGCTGTGTACGAAGCGGTGCAAAAAAATAAGCCTTTGGTGGAGCGAGTTGTAACAGTTACAGGGAAAGACGTAACAAACCCCTGCAATGTGTTGTCACGAATTGGAATTCCGCTGAGAGACCTCATTGTCTTTGCCGGAGGTTTGCCCGAAAATACTGGTAAAGTGATAAGTGGTGGGCCAATGATGGGCAAAGCTATTGCAAGTATTGATATACCTGTAACAAAAGGTACATCTGGCGTTTTGATAATAGCTACTCTTGAGGCACGCCGTAAACAGATGAAAGACTGCATTAGGTGTGCTAAGTGTGTGAGCATTTGCCCCATGGGTCTCAATCCGACAACTTTGATGACCCTCACAGAATATGAGGTGTGGGATAAAGCCGAAAAAGAGAAAATTACTGATTGCATTGAGTGTGGTTCGTGTAGCTTTATATGTCCTTCCGATAGGCCATTGCTTGACTATATTCGTTTAGGAAAAGGCAAAGTGATGGGCATCATGCGTGCAAGAAAGAACTGATAAAATATTTAATACAAACTTCAAAATATTGAATCCTACAAAAAAGGATTTAGACTATGAAAAATAAACTTGTAGTATCACCTTCACCACACGTTCACAGTGGAGACACTATTTCTAAAAATATGTATGGAGTGCTCATTGCGCTCGTGCCTGCTTTTATAGTGTCGCTGTATGTGTTTGGTCTCGACGCATTAATATTAACTGCGTTTTCAGTGCTCTTCTGTGTCATCACAGAATATGGAGTGCAGCGTTTCATGTTTAAAAAAGAACCTACCATTTCAGATGGATCAGCTATCATCACTGGTGTGTTGCTTGCATTTAATGTGCCATCCAACCTTCCATTGTGGATATTAGCCATTGGAGCTATTGCTGCTATTGGTATTGGCAAAATGTCATTTGGCGGATTGGGTAATAATATCTTTAATCCCGCATTATTAGGACGCGTATTTCTTCTAATTTCATTTCCAGCGCAAATGACTTCATGGCCTTTGCCAAGTACTATAGAAGCAATTGATGGAGTAACAGCTGCTACAGTCCTTGAGAATATTAAATATAATCCTTCTGCACTTCCTTCCATCTCAGATATGTTCTTTGGATTGGAGAGTGGTTCAATTGGAGAGATGAGTGTAATGGCGCTTTTATTAGGACTGCTATACATGTTGTGGAAAAAAATTATTACATGGCATATTCCAATATCAATTCTTCTTACAGTTGCTATTTTTGCAGGAGGTGTCTATTTGATTGACCCATCGCCTGCCAACAATCCTTTGATTCACTTATTATCAGGAGGCCTTATGTTGGGAGCTGTGTTTATGGCAACAGATTATGCAACATCACCTCTTACTCATAAAGGAATGATTATTTATGGTGTGGGTATTGGTGTTGTCACAATGTGTATTCGTCTATGGGGATCATACCCCGAAGGAGTTTCATTTGCTATATTGCTCATGAACGGACTTACTCCTCTAATTAATAATTATGTGAAACCTAAAAGATTTGGGGAGGTAGTAAAAAATGGCTAAATTATCATCATCGTATAAAAACATGCTATTGTCTCTTTTGTTTATCTGTTTGCTTGCAGCTGGATTGTTGGCTAAGATGAACGATATGACGAAGGCGCCCATTGCCGACGCAAAAGCGTTGAAGTTGGAAGAGGCTATAAAAGATGTAGTTCCAGAATTTGACAACAATCCTGTTGCTGAGTCATACAAAGTAGCGACAGATGGCGGAGATTCCTTACTTGTATATCCTGCTAAAAAAGGAGACGAAATTGTTGGGTTTGCTGTCAACAGCTATTCAGACAATGGTTTCTCGGGCAATATTCAAGTAATGGTAGGATTCGACACCGAAAACTCTGTTGTTAATTATGCCGTATTGTCACATGCAGAAACTCCTGGTTTGGGGTCTCAAATGGTTGATTGGTTTAAACCGCAAGTTCAAGAGTATAGTTTGATTGAAAAGCTATTTGGCTTTCAAGTAGAAAAGGTTGAAGCGAAAAGTTCGATTATTGGTAAAAGCCCAAAGACTACTCAATTTAAAGTTGCAAAAGATGGGGGTGACATTGATGCCATTAGTGCATCAACCATTACATCGCGAGCTTTCTTGGAGGCCGTAAACAAAGCTTATACTGCATATACTCAAAGCGAAAACTATACAAGTTCTGGTGCAACTATAGCAGTAGATAATGATACAACTGAAATAAAAGAAAATTAGGCTATGGCTAAAAATATAAAAGTATTAGTTAACGGTATTATTAAAGATAACCCAGTTTTTGTGCTTCTATTGGGTATGTGTCCTACACTTGCAACTACAAGCTCAGCGATAAACGGTATGAGTATGGGATTGGCTACAATGTTTGTTCTTGTATGTTCAAATGTTGTAATTTCTTTATTGAAAAACTTGATTCCAGATTTAGTTCGTATTCCGGCGTTTATTGTAGTGATTGCAACCTTTGTAACTATTGTAGAGATGGTGATGAATGCTTATTTGCCTGCACTGGCTGATAGCTTAGGTATTTTCATCCCTCTTATTGTTGTAAACTGTATTGTACTTGGCAGAGCAGAGGCTTTTGCTGCAAAAAACAATGTACTCTCTTCACTTTTTGATGGTATTGGTATAGGTTTGGGTTTTACATTTGCACTTACTGCCTTGGGTATAATACGAGAGTTTTTTGGATCGGGTAAAATATTTTCTGTCTCTTTCTTCCCAGAAGATTTTGGAGTGACTTTGTTTGTACTTGCTCCTGGTGCATTTATTGCGTTAGGATACCTTGTTGCTGTTTTCAATAAATTGCAACGTAAATAATGAGCTGCAAATCTAATCTGTCTTGTTTGGACAGATTCATTTGAATAAAGAATTATAACGCATTAGATAAAGATATTTATGGAATACATTGGAATTATTATAGTTGCTATTTTCGTAAACAACGTTGTTTTAGCACAGTTCTTGGGGATTTGTCCATTTTTGGGAGTATCCAAAAAAGTAGATACAGCCATTGGAATGGGTGCAGCAGTTACTTTTGTACTAACTATTGCTACAATTGTAACCTTTTTGTTGCAAAAAGGACTTTTAGAACCTTTCGGATTACAGTATTTGCAAACCATAACATTTATACTCGTAATTGCCTCTCTGGTACAGATGGTTGAGATTATTATAAAAAAAGTATCTCCTCCTCTCTATCAAGCATTGGGCGTTTTCTTACCATTAATAACAACAAACTGTGTTATCTTGGGTGTTGCTATTTTAGTTATACAAAAAGATTTCACGCTATTGTCATCAGTTGTATATGCTGTAGCTACTGCTGCAGGCTATGCATTGGCATTGATTATATTCTCTACTATAAGAGAGCAACTAGCGCTAACTAAAGTACCTAAGGCAATGCAAGGGGTTCCGATTGCTCTTATTACAGCGGGTATTTTAGCCATGGCATTTATGGGCTTTTCAGGTATCGATCAGGTTTTTTAAGTAAGATAATGAGCTCATTGAAATGTATTTCTCTAATGTATTATGCATTTTATTTAAGAAAATGTTTTATCTTTGCGCCCTAAATATAGAGGGGAGGTTATAGAAACATTCGGGAAATACTGTAAAAATAAAATATCAAACATACTCGATAACTGCAGCAGATACATGTTACAGGCTGAAAATAATGTCAAACAGTAGGGCATGTTTTCAATATAATCATTAATACAAGAATTTTATAAATAAGAAAAATAACAAATATGATAATTGTACCATTAAAAGAGGGCGAAAACATTGAAAGAGCTCTTAAGAAATTTAAAAGAAAGTTTGAAAGAACTGGTGTTGTAAAAGAATTACGTAAACGTAAAGCATTTATTAAACCTTCTGTTGATAGACGTAAGAAACATCAGCATGCTGTTTATGTGCAACAAATGCAACAAGACGAGGATTAATTTGTGTTTTTGATTTATTTTTTCTTATCTTCGTAGTCAATACAATTGAATTATGTTGAAGGAAAAATTTATAAAATATCTCCGTTATGAGAAGAATTGTTCTTCCCATACGGAGATTTCTTATTTTAAAGACCTTGCTCAATTTCAAATGTATGTTGAGAGTGAAGTAGGGCAGTTTGATCCTTTAACAATAGGATCAGACTTAATTCGTATGTGGATTGTACATTTGATGGAACAAGGCAATAAGTCAAGCACCGTTAATAGGAAGCTGAGCACTATAAAGTCGTTTTACAGGTATCTTCAGAAAAAAGAAATGTTAGATGTCAATCCGGCTATCTATTTACAAGGACCTAAAAAAGAGCAGCAATTGCCCAATTTTGTAAAGCACTCTGATATGCTTAAAGTATTGTCATCAGATTCATTTACGGATGACTTTGAAGGGGTTCGTAATCTTTTCCTTATTGAATTGCTTTACCTTACAGGCCTAAGGACAGATGAATTGGTTATGCTGAAGGATATTGATATTGATCTTTGTTCGAATACTATGCATGTGCATGGTAAACGCAATAAAGATAGAATAATACCCATTAGCCCAAAAACTAACCTGCTTTTTTTGGAATATATTAAAGTGAGAAATCATGATGTCGAAAACAGAACACCCTACTTGTTTGTTAGAAAGAATGGCAAGCAGCTTTATCACCGAATGGTGTATGCTATTGTAAATAAACATTTATCTGATGTGAAGACGCTCTCAGTGAAAAGTCCACATGTATTAAGACATTCATTTGCTACAGTCATGCTTGACAATGGCGCTGAAATAAATGCAGTTAAGAATTTATTAGGTCATGCTAGCTTATCGTCAACACAAATTTACACGCACGTAACGTTCAAAAAACTAAAGAAAGTATACAATAACGCTCATCCAAGAGCATAACAATTAATGGAGGACATAATATGGAATTAAGAATTCAATCAGTTAACTTCGACGCTTCAGAGCAATTAAAGTCTTTTGCTCAGAAAAAAGTGAATAAACTTGTAAAGTACACCGACGAGATCATTCAATCTGAAATGGTCATGAAGGTAATTAAACCGGATGCTCCAAATAATAAAGAGGTTTCAATAAAATTGAATATTAAAAATGGCGAAAGCTTTGCAAGTAAGACTGCAGAAAGCTTCGAAGAGGCAATTGATCTATGCGTTGAGGCATTAGAAAAGCAAGTGATTCGCACAAAAGAGAAAAAAACAGGGAAATAAGTGAAAAAAGATCTCATTTCCTTTGGTTATGAATAAAAAGTATCTATCTTTGCGACCGTTTCTTTGATATATGATTATAGCGAATAAGAAAAGCAAAATAGATATGCCTCTTTAGCTCAGTTGGCCAGAGCACGTGATTTGTAATCTCGGGGTCGTTGGTTCGAATCCGACAAGAGGCTCACTATATCTAGCTTTATCGCTAATCTATTTTCAATTTAACGCACATGTTTTAGGGCAGTTACCAGAGTGGACAAATGGGGCTGACTGTAACTCAGCTGGCTACGCCTACGGTGGTTCGAATCCATCACTGCCCACTAAAACTAAATACTATTCTTTTATTGCTGCTTAACTTGTTTTGAGTGGTAGTTTTAGAATTGATTGCGGAAGTAGCTCAGTTGATAGAGCATTAGCCTTCCAAGCTGAGGGTCGCGGGTTTGAGTCCCGTCTTCCGCTCTTTTAGAAAGAGCAAGTGATAAGAATTTATAGCATATAGCTATGGCCTGACAAATCAGGTAGCCTGTCTTCCGCTCGTTAATGCCTATGTAGCTCAGCGGTAGAGCACTTCCTTGGTAAGGAAGAGGTCACGGGTTCAATTCCCGTCATCGGCTCAATTTTTAAGCTTTAAGAATGAGGTAGAGCCTTGTCTCTTAAATTTTGTGTATTTAGTGATATTGCAAAAAAAGAAATATAACTACAACTTAATTAAACTAATAGAACTTTTTTATTATGGCAAAGGAAAAATTTGATAGATCGAAGCCACACGTTAATATTGGAACTATTGGTCACGTAGACCATGGTAAAACAACTTTGACTGCAGCGATCACAACTGTATTGCATAAAGCAGGTCTTTCTGAGCTTAAATCATTTGATTCAATTGATAATGCTCCTGAGGAAAAGGAAAGAGGTATAACTATTAATACTTCACACGTTGAGTATACAACAGAGGCGCGTCACTACGCAAACGTAGATTGTCCTGGTCAAGATGACTATGTTAAGAACATGGCAACTGGTGCTGCACAGATG
>SMER01000055.1_pt1 | contig 23994 bp, 13 predicted proteins | sample 2456411 | NCBI WGS metagenome assembly SMER01 (sample SAMN10132597, study PRJNA489261) | soil metagenome | isolation source: day1 antibiotic-silt loam soil ammended with raw manure from dairy cow... | place: USA | collected 2015-05-01 | reverse complement strand
AAAACACTCTTTCCATAAGCGTTAAGGAAGAGATTGGTAGCGATAAGGTGTCAAAGCTTTTAGACTCATATAAGTTTGAATATGTCGATTATGTTTACGAACCGGGACAATATGCCATGAGAGGTAGCATTCTTGATGTTTTCTCTTACTCAAGCGAATATCCTTATCGTATCGATTTTTTTGGCGATGAAGTAGAAACCATTCGCAGCTTTGATATCGACTCGCAACTTTCGCAATCTCCTTTTGAGCAGATACGGATTGTGCCCCATTTTGGCAACTCCAAGTCTAAAGACTCAACATTGTTTGATGCATTGCAACCCAACACCATTGTAGGTTTTGAAGACATGCAGTGGATTGAGAGTCGTATTGAGGCGGTCTTTGCCGACGAGCTCAGTATAGAGCTAAACGAAGTGGAGATGACAATACCAAATCTGCTTTCCAAAACAGATTTCCACACAGCCATTAAGCCCTTCACGCATATTCGCTTTGATAGCAAAAACATAGAGCTGGCCGAGGCAACACTACAATTCAAAACTACTCCTCAACCACTATTTCACAAAAACTTCGATCTGATAAGCGAAGCGCTAAGCCGTTTTGTGAAACAAGATTACACAATCTATATTCTATCGGATAGCGAAAAGCAACAAGAGCGTTTGCGTGTCATCTTTGAAGACAGAGGCGACAATATTCCTTTCACACCCATCAATCGTACACTGCACGAGGGGTTTGTGGACGAGACCTTAAAGATTTGTTGCTTTACCGACCATCAAATATTCAACCGTTTTCATAAGTACAACCTCAAGTCCGACAAAGTACGCTCGGGCAAAATGGCGCTCACACTCAAAGAGATCAATCAATTTCAAATTGGCGACTTTGTGGTGCACTTAGACCATGGTATTGGCAAATTTGCAGGACTGGTGAGACTACCCGTAGGTCAAAACATACAAGAGGTCATAAAGATTACCTACCTCAACAACGATGCTGTGTTTGTATCGATTCACTCGTTGCACAAAATATCGAAGTATAAAGGCAAAGAAGGGGATGCCCCTACCCTCAACAAAATAGGATCGGGAGCATGGGAGAGAGTGAAACAACGCACAAAATCGAAGATTAAAGATATTGCGCGCGATTTGATAAAACTCTACGCCGAGCGCAATCAAGAAAAAGGCTTTGCCTACTCGCCCGATAGTTACTTGCAAACGGAGTTAGAAGCTTCATTTAAATACGAAGATACACCCGACCAACTAAAAGCTACCAACGATGTGAAAAGCGACATGGAGAAACCAGTTCCAATGGATAGGCTTGTGTGTGGCGATGTTGGCTTCGGGAAAACAGAAATAGCAATTCGTGCTGCCTTCAAAGCAGCTACCGATGGCAAACAAGTGGCAGTATTGGTTCCTACAACTGTACTTGCAACACAACATTTTCATACTTTCAGCGAACGATTGTCAGATTTTCCTTGCACCATTGACTACATAAGCCGTGCTCGTTCCCCCAAAGAGCAAAGAGCTATCTTAGCTGATTTAAAAGAAGGTAAAATAGATGTACTCATTGGTACACATCGGATAGTTGGCAAAGATGTAGAGTTTAAAGACCTTGGTCTATTGATAATAGACGAAGAGCAAAAGTTTGGTGTTTCAACCAAAGAGAAGTTGAAACAATTGAAGGTGAATGTAGATACACTCACTATGACTGCCACACCCATACCCCGCACATTGCAGTTCTCATTGATGGGCTCACGAGATCTGACAACTATCAATACACCACCACCCAACCGTCATCCTGTGCAAACAGAAGTGCATACTTTCGACTTAGAGATAATTCGCGATGCGATTAACTTTGAGATAAGTCGTAATGGGCAAGTGTTTATTGTAAACAATCGCATTCAGAACATCTATGAAATGCAAACGCTCATACAACGTGAACTACCCGATGTGAAAATAGGAGTTGGCCACGGACAAATGAACCCCAAAGAGATGGAAAAGGTGATTGGCGATTTTATCAATCACGATTTCGATGTACTCATCTCAACCACTATTATCGAGTCGGGTATAGACATACCCAATGTGAATACCATTCTTGTTATCAATTCTCAAAACTTCGGGTTGAGCGATTTGCATCAACTGAGAGGTCGTGTGGGACGAGGTAACCGTAAAGCATTTTGCTACTTGTTGGCTCCACCTCTCTATTCGTTGAGTAGTGCTTCTAGCAGGCGCTTGCAAGCTATCGAAGACTTCTCTGAGCTAGGCAGTGGCATCAATATTGCTATGCAAGATTTAGACATACGTGGTGCAGGCAACCTGTTGGGTGCCGAGCAAAGTGGCTTTATTGCTGATTTAGGTTACGAAACCTACCAGAAGATACTGAAGGAAGCAATGCATGAGCTCAGGAGAGATGAGTTTAAAGATGTATTTAAAGACGACGATGCTGAAAAAGATCCAGAAGATCAATCGTTTGTTGACGATGTCTTGGTTGAAAGCGACCTGGAACTAATGTTCCCCGTTATGTACATACCCAACGATGCCGAACGTATTGCCATATACCGCGAGCTGGATGGCTTGGAGACAGAACTCCAAACATTTGAATTTGGAAAACGACTGGAAGATCGTTTTGGTAAAGTACCCAAACAAGGAAAAGAATTGATACGCATTGTCAGACTAAGACGACTTGCCAAAACATTGGGCATAGAGAAAGTTGTACTCAAAGGTCAACAGATGATACTTCATCTTGTTACAGACAAAGAGTCGCCCTATTATCAATCTCCTGTTTTCGACAAACTAATAGCCTATGTAATGGCCAATACACGTTCGTGTAAGCTAAGGGAAGTTGGCAAGAAAAGATCTGTATCGATCAAAAACGTGACCAGCGTTGAGAATGCTGTGGCTATAATGGAGCAGATCAAAAAACAATCGTAGAGACGCAATGCTTTGTGTCTCAAAAGATTCAATTTTGTCATCAATCAAAAACACGACTACCACATATAGATAGTTTAAAGCAACAAAAGAGGGTGCCCGATATGGACACCCTCTTTTTATATTAAAATTGATATTTCTCTATTATTTAGTAACCAGGATTATTTGGTTCTAATGCAGGATTTTTATCAATTGCACTTTGCGGTATAGGCAAAAGATTGTTTTTAGAAACATCAAACGATCTACTTTCTATCAGGTTAGCAGGCAATGTCATTGAAACATTGTGGTCACCATTGGGCTGAGTAGTTTCAAGAACTGTTCCTCTTTTGGCTCCCATCAGGTTGCCATTCAAAACATCTTTAGCAATTCCCCAACGTATAATATCATCGCGACGGAGTCCTTCCATTGCAAACTCTACTCTACGTTCGTTTCTAAGGAGCTTTCTCAAGCTCTCCTGATTGTTATATTTAGATTGATCCACTTTAGGCATTCCTGCTCTCACGCGTACATCGTCTAAAGCTTTGTATAGTTCTGCATCTATTTGATCTAGCTCAATTTTCGCTTCAGCTATTGTCAAAAGAACCTCTGCATAACGGAAAAGAAACACGTCATTACCCATATTCCAATATGAAGAGCTTGGGTTAATGTCTAGAAAAGAAGTGTATTTCTTATAGTTATAACCTGTTTTAGAAGCATTGTCGGCTTTATTATAATAATCATTACTGCTTTCTTCAATTGAGCGGTAAACTTTACCAACAAACACTTGTCCTGGGTATACTATAGATGCCCTCAATCGTGGGTCTCTATTAACAAAAGGATTTGTTGGATCATATTCTCCAGCAAGTTCTGCTTCTTCAATTGTTTTTCCGTCAGCCATACCAAAAGCATCCACTAACGATTGTGTTGGTACTACAGATGACCAACCACCAATACCATTTGGTAAATAGGGAGTATAGTCAAATTGATAAAGGTCTTGTGTGTACTGAACAGACAAAATCACTTCTTCGTTTTGCTCGTTTGCAGGATCAAATAAACCTTCAAAAGATGGATACAATGAATATCCACTAATACTCTTTGCAGTAGCCAAAGCTTTATCATAATTCTTGAAATAAAGATGGTATCTCATCAAAAGTGCTTGAGCAGCACCTTTTGTAGCTTTACCATATTCACCACCTGAGTATGCCGCTGGCAAAACTCCAATGACAGCAGCTAGTTCATCTTCAATAAACTTGCGAACATCTGCTTGAGAATCTCTTGGCACTTTAGCTTCATCAGGACTAGCAAAGTTTTCTTTAATCAAAGGAACATCACCATAATTTACTGTTAGAATATAATACTTATAAGCGCGAATGAAACGTACTTGAGCTTTGTAAATAGCTCTGTCGGCTTCTGATACTGCTGTAGCATTATCAGCATTTGCAAGAAATTCATTACATCTGTTTATAGTAGCAAAACCATAGTAAGATGCGCCTGGATCTGATGGAGATAGTTTTCCATTTCCAACATTGGTCCAACCTTCCCAAGGAAAGTTATTGTATCCATTGTCAGATCCGCAATCACGGTAAAACTGATTACCGCCACTTTCGTAACCATTATAACAACCTGTAAGAGCTAAGTCCAAATCTTTCTTAGTTTTCCAGAAGGTGCTTGGTGATAGAGCATCATTTGGATTAGTATCCAAAAAAGACTCGCTACAAGCGTTTAATAAAGCAACTATTGCTATTAAATATATTATTTTTTTCATATTGCTTTTACTCAATTAAAATGTTAAATTAATTCCGAATGAATTGGTCATTACAACAGGGTAACCACTACCACGACCTGAAGGAGCTTCAGGGTCCCAACCTTTAAGATAAGGTGTTACCGTGAATAGGTTTTGCGCACTGTAGTAAAGTCTTAGTCTTGTAATATTCATTCCTTTTAGTAGTTCAGTTGGCACATTGTATCCCACCTGTAGATTTTTCATTCTCAGATAGTCTGTGCTTCTCAACCAATAACTAGTAGTAGAGTTTTGAGGCATACTAGGACCATAGATATTATCGATAAGACGTGGAACATCTGTGTTTGGATTTTCAGGTGTCCAACGATCCATCCATAACTTAGATGGTTTTTGACCATCACCATTTACAGCACCAATTGCATCAAAGTCCATATAACCATAAGCACCTGTAGCACCTTGGAATAGTGCCATAATATCGAAGTTCTTGTATCCCACACTAAGATTAAAACCAAAATTTACTGTAGGAGTTGAGTTGCCTAGAAGTCCACGGTCATCAGCATTAACCTTGCCATCACCCGTGATATCAACATAACGCAAATCTCCAGGTTTGATTTGATTAGGATAAATGGTATTGGTTGGATAGGTCGAAATATCTGCAGTATTTTGGTGCAGTCCATCTGTTTTATAACCAAACCATGAATCTAGAGATTCACCTAATTTACGAATTCTACGACCATCAATTATTTGATCTGTGCCTGCTAGCTGCACCAATTCATTTTTATTATAAGCAACGTTACCACCAAAGCGGAAATCAAAATCGCCGAATGTATCAAAATAATCAACACTTACTTCAATACCTTGGTTATCCAATTTACCTACGTTGTCATAGAATTTTTCTAATGCAAACTCATTGGGTGCAGGCACCTCCATAATAATACCTTCAGTCTGTTTCTTATATAGGTCAATTGTTACATTTAGTTTATTAAACATTGTAGCATCTATACCTAAACCAATTGAAGTTGTTTTCTCCCAAATCAAAGCAGCGTTCTTTGCATTAACAATTGCTGCCCCAGAGTTGATTTCGCTATTGAAAGGATAATCTTTACCCAAAGCCAAAGTTGGAATAGTTGGGTAATAATCGTCTAGAGCATCTTGGTTACCCAATTGTCCCCATGCAGCTCTTATTTTAAGATTATCAACAGTGTTTCTTAAGCCTGCAAAAAATGCCTCTTCAGAAATTCTCCATCCTGCAGAGAAAGAAGGAAAAACACCCACTCTTTCGTCCTTGGCAAAACGAGAAGAACCATCGGCTCTCACATTTGCTTCAAATAAGTAGCGACCCATAAAGTCGTAGTTGATACGACCAAACCAAGATGTCATATTCAATTCACGAGAGTATCCTGCGTTTTTCATACCAGCAGTAGCACCACCGTTCAAGTCAGTCAACTCGTTACTTGGGAAGTTTTCACGATAAGCCTCTGTGTACTTATAATCAAATGACTCTGCGTGATAACCCGCTAACAGATCAATATTGTGAACGCTATTGAATGATTTCAAGTAATTTGCAGTCAAATCAAACGTATTACGTGTATTTGTGCTCAACTTCTTTGTCAATTTAGTAGGTCCATGATATTTTGAAGGATTGTACTGAATCTCTTTATTCATTTCTGAATTATCCGATTCTACATTTCTATGCGATACAAGCGCTTTTATATTTAGATCTGCAATAGGTGTGATTTGCATAGAACCAATTCCAACAAATGTTTTACGTTGATTATTTATTTGTGGTCCCATATCCAACCATGCAATTGGGTTACCATCTGAGATAGTACCATAAGAACCATCTTCATTTTTATATGGTATCCAAGGTGCAACTCTATTGGTCTGTCTAATGATTTGGTCTAAACCACCACCTACATAAGCATTGTTTGGTTCCGTACGATCCATTTGAGCATATGAAAGGTTCATGTTTGTAGTTAGCCATTTATAAGGAGTAATGGTCAAGTTAACTCTACCACTGTATTCTTCTTTTCCAGTATGCTTTATAATACCATCTTGCTTCTGATAGTTGATAGCTGCACGATATGAGGTGTATTCAGAACCTCCAGACATAGAGAAGTTGTTGGTAGTAACAAACCCAGAACCTTGGTACAGCAAATCTTGCCAATCTGTATTTGGATGACCATAAGGATCAGATCCATCTTTAAAGAGTTTCAAGTCGTTTTCGGTAAACTTAGCAGCTTTTCCACTGTTGGCTAAGGCTTCATTGTATAGAACACCATAGTCATATGACCCTAAATACTCTGGCAATTGAGTTGCCGCTTGCCATCCAAAGTCTCCCATGTAGCTTACAACAGGCTTGCCTGATTTTCCTGCTTTTGTTGTAATCAAGATAACACCATTAGCAGCCTTAGAACCATAAATAGCTGCAGAAGCAGCATCTTTCAATACAGAAATACTAGCAATATCATTTGCTTGAACATCATTTAATGAAGCCTCAACTCCATCAATAATCACCATTGGCGATGATTGGTTTAATGTACCTGTACCTCGAATTCTGATAGTACCTCCATCACCTCCTGGTAAACCAGAAGACTGTCTTACTGATACACCTGGCAACAGTCCTGCAAGACCTGCAGACACACTGGTGATAGGTCTGCTTTCAAGCATTTTGCTATCAATTGTAGCAACTGAGCCTGTGAGGTTCACTTTTTTCTGCGTACCAAAACCTACAACTACTATTTCATCTAGTAGCTCTGTGTCTGAAGACATAACTACGTCAATTGTAGATCGTCCATTAACAGAAACTGTTTGCGATTTGAAGCCAACATAGCTAAACACTAGTTTAGCATTGCTAGGCAAGTTGCTCAACTCGTAGTTGCCATCAATATCTGTAACAGTTCCGCGAGTTGCGTTGCCCTCTTCAATAATGGTGGCACCAATAACGGTCATACCTGTATCGTCTGTCACAGTACCTTTTACAGTAAGAGTCTGAGCAGACAAACTAAAAGCTATTACTCCCATTATGAGTGTAAGTAAGCTTCTCAACTTAAAAAATTTTACTTTCATCCTTTTATTTAAATTTATTGATTAGTGATAAACTATCTTTATAAACCAACAATGTCTAAAAGACACTTGCAAATGTAAATTAATTAAACAAGACGACAAATTATTTTAAACAGCTTTCAGATTAATTAAGTGTGTAAAATATACTATATTATTTGAAACAGAGGTATAGAAACAACAACAAAGATATGGACAACTCTCAGCTACTTCATTTTAGGTAAAATAAAGTAATACGATTAATGAATAAATAAAAAGAAAGAGGCTATTCACAATGGAATAACCCCTTTCACAAATATAGTATTTTATAAATAAAGCAAAATAATCTATCCTAAAACAAACCCTCTACCGAAAGATATCTCTCTCCTGTATCATAATTGAAAGTAAGTATTTTTTTCGTTTCAGTTAATTCGGCGCATTTCTTGGCAACAGCAGCTAGAGATGCTCCTGTGGAAATGCCACAACAAATACCCTCTATGCTTGCTAGTTTGCGTGTGTATTCATATGCCTCGTCCTTTTCAATTTGTATTGCACCATCTAGCACATCCACATCGAGCGTTTCGGGGATAAAGCCTGCACCAATTCCTTGAAGAGCGTGAGGTCCAGGGTTCCCGCCAGATATAACTGGAGAATCTGTTGGCTCAACTGCAAAGACTTGTATGTTTGGAAATACGTTTTTCAATTCAGTACCCACACCTGTAATGTGTCCTCCCGTGCCTACACCTGTAATAAGGTAGTCCAAGCCTTCTGGAAAATCAGCAATTATCTCTTGAGCAGTAGTTGTTGCATGAATGGCAGGATTGGACAAGTTGCGAAATTGTTGTGGAATCCAACTGTTCTTAGTTTGTTCTTTTAGTTCTTCAGCTTTGGCAATAGCTCCTTTCATCCCAAGTTCGCGAGGAGTCAACACAAGCTCTGCACCATAAAGCGATATCAACTTGCGGCGCTCCAATGACATTGATTCGGGCATTGTTACTATCACTCTGTATCCTTTCACTAGCCCTACAAAGCTAACCCCCACACCAGTATTGCCCGACGAAGGCTCTATGATGGTACTTCCAGGTTTTAAAAGTCCACTTTTTTCGGCATCTTCAATCATTGCTAACGCAATTCTATCTTTGATGCTCCCTCCAGGATTTTGCTTTTCGAGCTTCATCCATACTTCGTGATTAGGGAATAATCTACTCAAACGTACATGTGGCGTGTTGCCAATTAGTTCTAAAATGTTGTTGTATTTCATCTGTTTTTGTATTTAATGTGATGAGACTTTTATGAGCACTTTTTCAGCTATGTGGTCAACTTTTGCAAGGAACTTCTACTCCCTTGAAACGCAGACTATATGACAAAGTCATTTGGCTCTTCAAAATCTTTCACTGTTTTAATTTTGACATCTAGCTTATTATAAACCAAAGAATAAGGAATAACACTCCTCGTAACCCAAGCCCCACCACCAATTGTGGAGTGACGCCCAATGACAGTGTCGCCACCTAAAATAGTCGCACCTGCATATATCACCACATTATCCTCAACAGTGGGGTGTCGTTTTACTGATGATAATGCCTTCTCAAGATACAATGCACCCAATGTTACTCCCTGGTATATCTTTACATTGTTGCCCACCACTGATGTTTCGCCTATCACAATACCAGTGCCATGATCAAGAAATAGATTCTTTCCAATCTTTGCTCCAGGATGAATGTCTATGCCAACTTTAGAGTGAGCATATTCTGAAAACAATCTTGGAATGAGCGGAACTCCTAATTCATGAAATTTGTGTGCAATGCGATGTACACTCAAAGCGAAGAAACCTGGATAGGTAAGTATTACTTCTTCCAAACTCTTAGCTGCAGGATCATTAGCGAGGTAACTATTAGCATCTTTTGTAAGCCTTCGTTGCATTTCGGGAAAATCTTCGAAAAACTTTTCTACTATAATATTAGCTTCCGCTTCATTCGTTAGTTGTGCAATAGTACATAGTAATAGATCAGCTATCGATTGCAATTCAAAATGAATTGACTCTTTGTTTATCTGAGAAGAAATTGGATACATCAGGCAGTACAATTTTTCAATTATACTTTCCATCTCATTCTTGTCGATGGGTATATCGAAAAAGGGAGGTTGAAATTTATTTATTAAACTTGAAATTCTTTCTGTCATATTATTGTTAAGTATATAAAAACAATCACTAATACCTAAAATAGGTTTACCAATAAGGGATAATTGCATAACACATTCACAAAGGGAATTGTTGTGAAAAAAGTGTTTGTGAGAAATAAAAAAAGATGAGACTAAAGCTTTTTAAAGGAGGAGTAGACATGCAAACACGTTCTAAACAGCTACTACCTACCAGTAAACAGATGGCTGATAGGGTGTTTGCAAGCTTCTTCAATTAGAAAAAAGCTAACAGGAAGGGCTTTCGGACACATCCGAAACGACAAGTTGCGAGCAGAAAGTATCTTCGGACGTGTCCGAAAGCATAAAAAGTTAGCAAAGGGAGCTTTTTTACATATGCAATATGTTGGAAAAAGGCATAAATAAGACCTTTTGGAAGAACAATATAACAATAAATATAAAACCAAAGTGTCAAAGAATGCAAAGCTCCTTTTTACTTTCTATTGAAATCGGCAGGTATCTCTCCCCAAGCTTTAGTTTCCCATTTAAGTATTTTGTTGGAGTAATCATTCTCGTTGAGCCATTTCAATGCTCTATCTATCAAATCGAAGAGCTTCACGTTTTTATCAGTGCGAGGTTGTTTGGTCTTAATGGCTTTGTTGCGCACCCACAATATGGCAGTACGACTATCAGAATAGATGGGCAGCAATATTCCATTTTTCTTGCAATAGCTCAAAGCATGTACTAGGGCCAGAAACTCCATCAAGTTGTTGGTTCCTTCGGGATAGGGACCCATTCTAAAAATCTCTTGCCCAGTGCTTGTTATTACTCCTCTATACTCAGACATACCGCCACGCGAACTGCTTGCACCATCCACAGAGATGCTTTCTTGAATTGGTTCGCCATATTTCTTCTTTTGTTCTGCAGTCAGTTGTGGTCTTTTCTTGTTATTCCCAACATGTTGTTTACTATCTTCATAATAAGCCTCATTGGCCTCTTGTTCACTACCAAACGATTTATATACTGCACCGGGATAAGCATCTACTTGCTTTTTACATGATTGCCACGAATCGAAAACACCAGTTTCTCGTCCGTCCCACACCACATAATATTTCTTTTTAGCCATCTGTTCTTTTTACTTGTTTCATGCGTGCAATTAACTCTTCGCCCAATGCTTTTTTGTCTTTAATGTGTTTCAATACTGTCAAAACAAACTCGTTGTTATCAAAAGCACCTCTCACCGATTCAAAATCGAGCATACGCTCCTGAACATTGCCATCGGCACCAAAGCCAGTTTTGAAAGACAATGAAAACTCTTTTTTAGCATCTTCATATATCATTTCGTCCAACTTGATAACAGACTCTTTCCACTTTTCAACAATCTCTATCACATCGTTGCTAGTAATGCTAGCAGCATCAATTTGATAGTACTCTTGAATTATGTGCCACGCCCAAGTCCACTCTAGTGTATAGTAGTTGCTATGTAAAGAGCTAAAGCTCTGATTAATGTCGCGAAGGGTGTTAATTGCATCGCTTTCAATTTGCGAAATTAATAAATCTATTTCAGATTTGGGTGCTATTAGCCCCGAAAGATCTACCCATTCGCCTATACCAACAGTTGATTGAGGTTGCAAACGAGCCCTTATTTCCGCATCACTTTTAAAATGAATCTTTTCTAAACGCTTAATAATGGAGTTACCCAAAAACTTGTGCACCACCATATCGTAAAGCTTCAAGCCTCTTTTCAGGGAGGAGTTAGTTATTATACAACTTTGGAAAGTGTATATGGCAGAAGCCTCACCTGCCGTAGCCTGCAAATTGGTGAGTATATCTATACCTGCCAATACCTTCTGAATGGTGTAGGGACTCAGCAAATTGAAATTGATATAATCCAACTTGTTGGGATCATTCCTAAAATCCCTTTCGGGCCATTTCTTTGCATCGCGAATAGTACCTACACTTCGCAAGTTTACACCAGGAACCAAATGAGTAGTATTGTCTTTTTCTATCAGATAAGAAAAAGGGAGATTTGATGTATCGGCGTGTTGATGATGTCGGCCCAAGATGAGTGAGAAAGGACCTACTTTGGCAGGCCACAAAACATAGGAGTTACTAGTAGTCTTGGCTCCTCGCTCCACAATGCCTTGATGAATGGGGCCCAGCTTATACATGTGATTGCTTTGATTAGAACCCGAACCTGCATTCATAAATGAAAACATGCCAGCAATAAGCAACGTCGATTTATGATGGGTAACGGTGAATGGTCCTGCAAAAAGAGCACACGCTTCGCCATTCATACCCTGAGAGTTACTAAAGAAAAGAGAATCGGAAGCCGAGTAATTTTGCTTCAGCAGACAAGCTTGCCCAACGAAACAACGTTTGAGAATAGTCCCACTTTCCACCCGTGAGTCAGATGAAATAATGAAATCTTGGGCAATTACATTGCGCCCTATCTTCACAGGCGCATGCTTATTGCTATTGATAGAACCATTCTTCAGGCTCATGGCACCCATTATCTTACAATAGGGTCCAATCATAACATTCTCTATATAACCAACATTTACAATGGTGCTATTGTCACCCACAAAGCCTGTGTCAGAAGCATATTTGTTGCAATAGCGCTCTATCATAGCATGCATGTTCTCTATGAGGCGAGGCCTGTGGCGATAGAGCGAGTAAATATAGGCAAAGTGAGCTGATAGTTTATTGTGAATGTGCACTTCACGACCACCCATTTCGTTCAACACGGAAACCTCTACTCCATTTCCAAAGGTCGATGGGCCATCGACCAACATCACATCTATGTTTTGAATAAAACAATTGTTGCCAATTGTGTAATTGGCAATGTAATTTTGCACGTTTTCGATAACTACATCATTGCCTATTGTGCAGTTGTGTATTGTAGCACAGTGTATGCAGGCATGCTTTATCAATCCTCCAAGAAGATGAAACTCCTTATCGAAAGTGCCTAGAAATATTTTTCCAGAGAACTTAGCATTCGTGATATACTTGGGCGTAAAGTTGGGGGCAACTTCAATGTTGGCCCAACTGTCTGCACAACAGCCGTTTTTTTCTAAAGTCTCTATCTCTTGAATGGTTAGTGGTCTGTAGTTGCTCATGTATGTTGTAATAATCTGAATTTAGAAAAAGCTGTTTTCTCAATCTCTCTCTTTAATCAAGCCCAACCGGAAGGCATCCAATAGTTTTTTAAGATCGTCAACCTGACTAACCAATATTTTGCCATTGTCGGTGTCTTTCACCAACATTCTATGCGAGATAAACTCCCGAATAACTGTTACCGACTGTATGTCGCTTCCCTTCTCTATCACAGCTTTGGCAGACTCAAAGGGTTCGTGTTGTACTAGCTGAATTCCTTGGGAATTAAAAATAAGGGTGTAACCCGCAATACCTGTAGAGGACTGATAAGCACGAGAAAAACCACCATCTATAATAATCAATTTCCCATCGGCACGCATGGGCGACTCTCCTTTGGCAGCTTTCACTGGCACATGACCATTGATTATATGGGTGTCGGGTCCTTCCAAACCAAACTCTGAGAGAATCATTTCGCATGTGTCGCGTTGGTCTTGGAACTTAAAATAATTTCCCTTCTCTTCAGCATGTGTGGCTTTGTCCTCAATAAAGTAGCGTTCGAAAGTAGTCATACCACTTTTGTCGAAAAGTGGAGAGTTTGTGCCACACCACAAATACCATAAGTAGTCTAAAGCAAAATCTCTCGTTGCGAGGTCTTCTTTCTCAAAATATGCAGCCCTAATCAATCTGTCTATCTTGTCCATATACAGTTTGCCTGAATACTCTTTGCCTTGAATATTCACCTTCTTAAACTGGCCATTCTTATCCAAAGGAATAGAAGCATGGTAGAGCAAATTCTGATTGATAGTAAGATACATACTACCTTTGGAGTACAAACAATTGAGATGTTTCTTTAGCTTCTCGCTGTGCATAAATGAGTGCATCAATCTTTCAACAATATCGTTTTCCTCATCGGTCAGCTTGTACGGATTTTTTGGATCGATAGTTGGGAAGTTCATATCTTTCATCACATGCTCACTTCCATCGGGGAGCGTGATGGTTCCTTTATCAAAATTGATGAGATGTAGCAGATTTCTATTAGCCATTTCAAACTCTGGACGACGCACAATAATATCATGCTCCAATTTAAATTGAATCACTGCTATTGCTTTCTGCATTTGGCTCATAAGCTCAACAGATTTGTCATCATAAGTTTTATCATTACCCAAAAGTTTGGGTTGAAACTCTGCACAGGGGTCATTGTCATATACCTCCATAGCAAAACGTGCAATGGGTAATAAGTTGATGCCATAACCATCCTCGAGTGTAGTCAAGTTTCCATAACGCATGGCAATACGCACCACGTTGGCCATGCTAGCTTTATTGCCAACAGCAGCGCCCATCCATAGCACATCGTGGTTTCCCCATTGAAAATCGAAGTTATGATAGTTACACAATGTATCCATAATCAAGTGCGCTCCATCACCCCTATCAAACACATCGCCCACAATATGCAAATGATCAATTACCAGACGCTGTATAGATTCGCACATGGCAGCAATAAACTCATCGGCACTCCCTGTAGAGATAATCGAATTGACAATTACACTGATATAGGCAGACTTGTGAGAATTGACAGTTGATTCGTGCAGAAGTTCCTGAATAATATACTCATATTTGGGGGGCAACGATTTTCGCACCTTAGAGCGAGTGTATTTAGATGCAACTGTATCAAGCACTTTCACCAATTTGTTCAATGTCACCACGTACCACTCAGACATATCTGACTCCACCTGTTTTACCAAGCGTAGCTTTTCATACGGGTAGTAGATAAGTGTAGTGAGCTCTCTCTTTTGGCTATCACGGAGAGTTTGTCCAAATATCTCGTCCACTTTGGTGCGAATGGTTCCCGATGCGTTTTTCAATACATGTTGGAAAGCTTCGGCTTCGCCGTGAATATCAGCTAAAAAGTGTTCTGTACCCTTGGGCAAATGCAATATTGCTTTCAGATTGATTATCTCGGTGCTTGCAGAGGCAATGGTTGGAAATGATTTTGATAATAGCTTAAGATATTTTAGGTCTTTCCTTAATTCTTGGTGGTTATGAGTAGTGTTGATCATACTTTACAAATTTTAAATAGTTTCATCCATATAAATAACTTCATAAGAAGTAAATAGTTCATTTAATACAGCTTACAGATAAAAAAACGAAACCACACACAACCGTGCAATTTCGTTTTTATATTCTTTTCTAGCAAAAGACGCGTTCTCTTCTTATTTCTTTACGCTCAAAGCCTCAAAAACTAATCTTTCAAGCTCTTCGGCCAATTCAGGATTATCCTTGATACTGGTTTTGGCTGCTTCACGCCCCTGTCCTAGTTTAGTTTCTTGATAGCTATACCACGAACCGCTCTTTTTGATAATACCTAAGTCTGACCCTAAGTCAACTATTTCGCCCAAGCGAGAAATACCTTCTCCATATAGTATGTCGAACTCTGCCTTGCGGAAAGGAGGAGCAACTTTGTTCTTCACCACTTTCACACGAGTGTGATTACCCATCATATCTTCGCCATCCTTCAATGCTCCAATACGTCTGATATCTAAACGAACCGATGCATAAAATTTCAATGCATTACCACCCGTTGTAGTTTCAGGGTTACCAAACATTACACCAATTTTTTCACGCAACTGGTTTATGAACATACATGTAGTGTTGGTTTTGCTAATAGTACCTGTGAGTTTACGCAAAGCTTGCGACATTAGTCGTGCGTGCAATCCCATTTTAGAGTCACCCATTTCGCCTTCCAACTCCGCTTTAGGAGTCAAAGCTGCTACAGAGTCAATCACCACAATATCGATTGCCGATGAGCGAATGAGCTGTTCAGTAATCTCCAGAGCCTCTTCACCACTACTGGGTTGAGAAATTATCAACTCATCGATGTTTACACCCAATTTCTCTGCATAAAATCTATCGAAAGCATGTTCTGCATCAATAAATGCAGCTACACCGCCAGCCTTTTGAGCTTCGGCAATGGCATGGATTGCTAATGTTGTTTTACCTGACGACTCAGGTCCGTATATTTCTATAACTCTTCCGCGGGGATATCCACCCACACCCAATGCAACATTGAGTGCAATGGAGCCCGAAGATATCACATCTATCTTAACAACTTCCTCGTCGCCCATTTTCATGATTGATCCCTTACCATAAGTTTTCTCAATCTTGTCCATTGTAGCACGGAGAGCTTTTTGCTTTTCTGTGTACACTTTACTGTCTTTCTCTACTGCCATAGTATATAATTGATTTGATGATTAATAATCTACCTTTATTCTATAATTTGAAATAGAAGTTGACAACAACTTCTTAGTCTAATTTCAATTCCAATATTTGGTCGGCATGTTGTTTTGTATTTACTGCCCTACCCGATATTACATGAACTATTTCGTTTTGCTCGTTTACCAAAAATGTAGTACGAACTGTGCCCATGTATTTTCTTCCCATCATGGTTTTTTCTTGCCACACTCCAAACTCTTCTACCAGTTTCATATCAATATCGGCAATGAGTGGAAAAGGGAGGTTGTGTTTTTTAATAAACTTCTGATGTGAAGCTTCACTATCAACACTTACACCCAAGATTTGGTATCCTGCTTTCAATAATTCTACATTGCTATCCTTCAAGCTACAAGCTTGTGCGGTGCATCCGGGAGTATTGTCTTTTGGATAGAAATACAACACTAATTTCTTGCCAGCATAGTCACTCGCTTTTACTTCTTTACCGTCTTGATCTGTTCCTAATATCTCTGGTATTTTGTCACCTATCTCTAAAGCCATAATTGTTTTATTAGTTTGTTTCAATATTCGAAATTCAAAGATAGTAAAAAATTGATTAATGGCGAGTATATGTGAGTGGGGTGAAAAATGTAAGAGAATTTTAAGGCTATTATAACTATAGGGAAATTCTATAAATTAAAATGTAGTCACTGCTTATAGATCTACTTCCAAATACAGTGACTAACACGTAAATAATCTACTTTGAATTTTGATTGATAGTTAAGCGAAAAAAGGCGCTAATCCAAAGATAATGGTAACAGACTAATTTTACGAAACAATATTTCGGCGCCCTCTGATTGAATTTGTATACGCCCTTTTAGGGGGTGGGCCTCAACAACGTGATTGACAAGAGTATCGTTGAGATAGATAAGTATTTCTCCTCCCTTTGCAATGCACTCAATTCTATTCCATTCGCCTACTGGATTTTCTATATCATTGATTCCCCTAAAACCTTTAACATCAGCCCAGTTCGGATCGCGTCCGTACCAATTAATTCTCCCGTCGTAAATTGTCACTAAGTCTCCTTCGGGTTTGAAGACATAAGATCCATTTTGCTTTTCAGGAGCTACAGGACTGGTAACTGAAAATGCAGGAGTCCCGTCACCAACAACAATAACATCTCCTGTTCCCCCCTCAATAATCTGACATTCTATCGAATGCATCCAAATACCTGAAGATCCTCCGTCTTCACCCTGAGAGTGCATCAATATTCCACTATCCATAGCCCTATCTATCCTAGGAGCAAAGGTGGCACTACCCCACTTAAATTCCAGTATCAGCTTATAATTTTCGTACTCGTTGTTGGTGGTTATACAACCAAACTCTTCTCCTGTGATTGTCAATAAACCATCTTGCACCGTGAATACCTTATTAGGATCATTGTCACGTCCCTTATCTTTTAGAAAAGTGTACCATCCATCAAGATTTTCACCATTGAATAATTGCAACTCAAGCTGATCCGTTTTTTTTGCGCTTACTCTTCCCTCATCAGATGAAGACTCAGCAAATATATTCTTCCCAAAGAAATTCAATGAAGCAATAAGGGTAAGAGAAATAATAAATAATCGTTTCATATTTTATTTTATTTGTTAAGCAATTCAATATAGCGAGCAGAACTATGCCAAGAGCGATATCAGATATTCAATAGTGATTCAATCGTCTCACATTGTCTTTAGTGTTTTATTGAAAATCTTTCAACTTGATTCTTAGTAAAACAGACGTAACAAAGTTATTAAAAACTATCTATCTAGGCAATATATATTTAAAACTTTAATAGGTTTAAAACCTTCATATAAGATATGAATGCTTTCATTACTTAGAAAAAACTTCCTATAGAATGCTTACGAACAAATTGCTAAGAAAAATCTCTTCATACGGAGTCAGCATAGCCAAACTGCTTAGGGTTTTTTAACCATACGATGACCGTATCAAGGAAAAACTTTGAAAAATTCGTTGCTAGGATTTCCTAGCATGCAAATGTTGTACGACAAAAAGAATATAGGGTCTTTTTTGATGGTATTGTTGTGATTTATGCCCTGTCAGAAAATTATTTAGAGATGTAAACTTGATTAATCTCTTAATTTTAATTTCATACAGTTAAAAAACCCTACTCAATTGGATGGTGTGCAGCGCTATGATTGTAAAATCGCCAACAATTGGAACATAGAACTTCCTATGGTCAAATTGTTGCGTAACAAATGGAATATACGAGATCAGTATATTTCAAAAAAACAAGTTTTTTTTCAAATATAGGAAACATAGAGGCAGGAAGAAATAGTCGCCCAAGAAACAAGATTAGGCTACATCACACTCAACAACAACAAGTTGCAATGACACGTCTCAGCGATAAACTATTAACAGGTAAGCTCCTTATGACGAAAAGCGTTATGCAAGAATAAAACATAAAGGTGGTAATTGTTTAGATTTTAATTATTAACAGTTAAATAGCAAGAAACATTAGTTAACAACACATGTAAACAGATGTATATTCAACAGCTATTTCTAATCATTGTACAATTCATGGGTTTATGGAGTGTTATATCTAAAAATAGAATTAATATTAAGTCGAAAAAAAATTTCCTACCATCAAAACAATAAGATAAACACTCTATTCAACATCTGATTTTTTAGAAAGGATGATTTTAATTCTAAATGTGAAATCTAAACTCCTTTACGAAAATAAATTTCTCCATCTCACTCATTTTTTGTATATTGCAATGTTACCATCAAACTTTTTTCAATACCAAATTGTTAGAAATAAAAATCTTGATAGTATTAACTGAAACACGAAACAAACGATTTTCATAGCACGTGATGTGCAATGAAATATTTTTTTATACACATAGAGTATTCACACTAAAAAGAAATAAAATATGAAAAATGCTTATATAGCTACTTATCCTCCTCGCCAATGCGGTATAGGAACATTCACGCAGAATCTATTTAACTCGATGATTGCGTCTAAAAAAGATGATGAAGAGAGAAACAGCTTTATTGTGGCAATGGATGATAGTGATGAAGTGCAAGCTTATCCCGAAGAGGTAAAACTGACCATCAAGCAAGAGCTTCAAGAAGATTATCTTGCTGCCGCTAAGTATATAAATATGAGCGGTGCAGACTGTTGTATATTGCAACACGAATTTGGTATTTTTGGTGGACAAGATGGAATCTATATTCTGCCTCTGCTACATGAATTAGAAATACCATTAATAGTAACCTTGCACACTGTGATGCAAAACCCTTCAAACAACCAGAAAGAGGTATTACAAACAATATGTGGTATGGCCAATCGCGTTGTGGTGATGAGCCACAAAGCCATAGAGATGTTAGTGGATATATACGAAATACCTCGAAAAAAGATTGCTTATATAGAACATGGAGTTCCCGATATAAAATATATACAAGAGGAAGTAAAAAAAGAATTTAAACTAGAAAACAGAAAGGTGATGCTTACTTTTGGTTTTGTAGGTAGAAATAAAGGGATAGAAACGGCTATAAAAGCATTGCCAAAGGTTGTTGAGAAACATCCTGAGGTTTTATACATAGTATTGGGAAAGACTCATCCGAATGTAATAAAGCATGCTGGTGAAGAATATCGCCTATCTTTGATACAATTGATTGAAGATCTAAACTTAGAAAAAAATGTAGTATTGCTTAATGAGTTTGCAACACAAAAACAATTGTTTAAATATCTGTATGCTTCAGATATATATATAACGCCCTACTTGAACGAGGCGCAAATAACCAGTGGAACGCTCTCATATGCAGTGGGGACGGGTTCGGCAGTTGTATCTACACCCTATTGGCATGCCACAGAGCTATTGAGTGATGGGAAAGGCGTGATGTTTGATTTTGGAAAAACAGAACAACTCTCAGATGCTTTAATAGATTTATTGGACAACCCAGAGAAGAGATTAGAAATAAGAAGAAAAGCACGTGAGCATGGCCATACAATTACATGGCCTAAGATTGGAGGAATATACAACGATGTTGTTCAAAATGTAGTTGATGAGAAAATTACAATTGAGAAGAAAGAGGCTGTTCCTTTTGATATATCGCTGTTGCCAGAATTTTCAATGAAACAGATTAAAAGATTGACGCATGATGCAGGCATCATTCAGCATGCCACATTTGGCATTCCGAATTTAAAAGAAGGATATTGTTTATGCGACAATTCGCGGGCATTGCTTTTAGCATTAATGGCTTACAGAGTAAAAAAAGACAAAGCATCTCTCAAATTAGTACCCACCTATCTAAGTTTCATTCTATATATGCAAAACGAAGATGGTAATTTTAGAAACTTCCTGAGCTTTAGCCGAGAGTATTTGGATGAAGTGGGATCTGAAGATTCTTTCGGTCGTACAATATGGGCTTTAGGTTACTTGCTCAACTATCCACCCAATAACTCCTATTGTCAAATTGGTCAACTTATCTTTGATAAAGCCAAACCTCATTTTGATAATCTACAATCAATTAGAAGTATTGCTAATACCATAATAGGTATTAGTTATTATTTGAGAAACAACATGTCAGACGATGCCATGATTGAGAAACTAAGAGAACTTACTTACAAACTGGTAGATCATTACAATATCAACAACCATGACGATTGGCATTGGTATGAGGCTTTGTTGGCTTACGACAATGCCATTCTTCCACTTGCAATGCTACATGCTACAAGTATACTGAAGGAAGAGAAAATCAAAAAGGTTGCTTTTGATTCAATGAATTTTTTGGTTAAACATACAATGAGTAAAGACTACTTATCAATTATTGGTAACGAAGAGTGGTTTATGAAAGATGGAGAACGATCTGTATATGCTCAGCAACCTGTAGATGCCATGGGAATGGTGCTGATGTTTAGACAGGCATACAAATTGACAGGAGAAAAATCATACCTTACCAAACTATTTAAGTCATTCAGATGGTTTTTGGGTGAAAATGATTTGAGAATGAGCCTCTATAATCATGATACACAAGGTTGCTGTGATGGAATAGAGAGCTATGGCATTAACCAGAATCAAGGGGCAGAGAGCACAATAGCCTACTTGGTCTCCTACCTCAATGTTTTGAAAGCCCACGAAGACTATTATCGAAAAGAAAAAAGAAAAAAGAAAGAAAAGAAAGAAGATGATAAAACGATATTCAGGTAATCTGATATTAAATCAAAAATATTTTCTTTATCCAGTTGTCATGTTACACAATCACAGGAAGTGAATATCACTTTTTGCGTTAGTTTTGCTTGATATTAATAACAGAAAATTGTTATAAAATCGCATCTATTACAGAATAAATTATTATCTTACCAACATTAATAAATACACCAAGAAGCAAATACCTCCTTGGTGTATGCTATTAAATAAAAAACCACTTATAATGAAAATCGCTATATTATCGCCTATAGCTTGGCGAACTCCGCCAGAAAAATATGGCCCTTGGGAACAAGTAGCCTCAAATATTGCCGAGGGCATGGTGAATAAAGGACTGGATGTAACCTTGTTTGCAACAGGCAACTCCCATACAGCGGGAAAATTGGAGTATGTATCTGAAACTGCCTATGCTGAAGACAACTCTCTTGACCCAAAAGTGTGGGAATGTTTGCACATTAGCAATGTGATGGAGAGAGCCTCCGAGTTTGATATCATTCACAACAACTTTGATTTTCTCCCGCTCAGTTACTCTCGCTTAATTGATACACCCATTGTTACAACTATTCATGGGTTTTCGTCTCAACAAATCATTCCTGTATACAAAAAATACAATAGCAACAGCCACTATGTATCCATTAGCGATTCAGACAGAAGTGCAGAACTTGATTATATAGCAACGGTTTATAACGGAATAGACACCAAAGATTTCACTTTCAATGATAAGCCGAAAGACTACTTATTGTTTTTTGGCAGGATACACCCTCATAAAGGAACTTACGAATCTATTCAGATAGCAAAAAAAACCAATAAGAAACTTATTATATCTGGTTTGATCCAAGACGAAGCTTATTTTAATGAGAAGGTAAAACCATATATCAATGACGAAGACATTGTATATGTTGGCAATTCGGGACCTGTAGAGAGAGACAAACTATTGGGCGAAGCCACGGCATTATTACATCCCATAAGTTTTGATGAACCATTCGGGCTAAGCGTTGCCGAGGCTATGCTTTGCGGAACGCCTGTTGTGGCTTTCAGCAGAGGGTCGATGCCTGAACTGATTGAAGATAAAAAAACAGGACACCTTGTAAACAGTATTGACGAAGCGGTTGACGCTATCAACACGATAACTTCTATCAACAGAAAGCATTGTCGTCAGTGGGCCATGTCGAATTTTAGTCTGGAGAAAATGGCAGATGGTTATTACAATGTGTATAAAGAAATTTTAAAAACTAGAAATATTTAATACAATATCTATGGAACAACTTGTCAAAAGAAAAAAAATGAAAATAGTTGGGGATAACTCACGAGTGATTACACTACCACACGTGCCAAGCAAAATACCCCGTATTAATAACATCATAAAACGAGTGCTTAAATTATCTGAATCTGAGGTAGAGAAACAACTTGAAGAGACATTGCGCCTTTTCTCTGATAGACATAGAAACCTTAAAGAGCTATTGATGAGGCATTATGACAGAGTATCAGAATACGTTATTAAAAAAGAGACTATAACTGAATCGCAAAAGCTACTAATAGGAGCGTTTTTCACAATGGAGTATTCAATTGAATCGGCTGCTCTTTTCAATCCATCAATTGTACCTCATCCCGATCAAAGTTTGCTTGCCGAAGGAAGCATGAGGTTTATTATGAGCTTGCGTGCAACGGGGGAAGGTCATATATCGTCTATAGTTTTCAGAAGTGGAATAGTAGATAAGAATCTATCTTTCAATTTCGATAGCGTTTCAGAGTATGTAGAGACTCCTCTGATGGTTCATGATCCTTTTTATGAAAAAAGCAAGTTTCAACGAAAACTATCAGATTTGAAAGCGTGGAATGAAACCAGTGAAAGAGTATTGAGCAACCTACCCGATTTTTTCACACATGAGGAACTAAGAGATAGCATTCGGGATATCTTTTTAGACACCAATTTTATTGTCGATAGTTGGACAACTACCACCATTCATTGGTTGGCAGACTCTAACTATAAAATTAGATTTGATGATGACACGGCAATTTCCGAACGCGTAATATTTCCTATTTCTGCAAACGAAAGTAAGGGTATAGAGGATGCTCGATTCGTAAAATTCACCTACGATAATGGACACGTAGTTTACTATGCCACCTATACTGCCTTTAATGGTAGACGCATTTTGTCGCAATTTATTGAAACGCAAGACTTCCAAACCTTCAATATGATTACCCTTAATGGTGATGGTGTAAAGAACAAAGGAATGGCTCTTTTCCCAAGGAAGATTAATGGAAAATATGCTATGCTGTCTCGACAAGATGGAGAAAACAACTACATCATGTATTCCGATGATTTGCATTTTTGGCAGGGAGGCACATTGATTCAAGAACCAGAACAGCCATGGGAGTTTGTTCAAATTGGTAATTGCGGTTCGCCCATTGAGACTGACCAAGGTTGGATAGTGATGACACACGGTGTAGGAAACATGCGCCAATATTCTATTGGAGTGATACTATTAGATTTGGAAGATCCATCTAAAGTGATTGCACACTTAGAACAACCTCTTCTGAAAGCTAATGAAGAAGAGCGCGAAGGATATGTGCCCAATGTTATCTATTCGTGTGGAAGTATCTTGGAGAAGGGCAAATTAATAATTCCTTATGCTATGTCTGATGTTGCAACCCGCATTGCAATTGTTGATGT